>Ga0310695_10000127_pt1 | contig 196320 bp, 181 predicted proteins | sample RumenRJG_04DNA_FD_203882 | JGI IMG/M metagenome (GOLD analysis project Ga0310695, IMG submission 203882) | Bovine rumen microbial communities from Lethbridge, Alberta, Canada - RJG_04 (v2) (version 2) | ecosystem: Host-associated > Mammals > Digestive system > Stomach > Rumen | place: Canada... | reverse complement strand
CTCCGTGTAAGATTTTATTTAGTAGCATAAATATATTTTACCGCAAAAGCCGGACTTTTCGTAGTCTGGCTTTTGTGTTTTTCACAAGAAAAAGGAGCTGTCACACCATTCTTAGTGCGACAGCTCCGGTGTTTTCTTGTATCCGGGATATGATGTGGCCTTCTCATAGTGTACTCAGGATCGTAACGGTCTATCCTCGGGTATTCAGAGTTGTTGAGGGTCTATTCTCGTGAGGGGTAACCTTGAAGGTTTGGTTTTAGGGGTGGATTTCAGTATTTATGGATTTAAAAAGAAAACACCCTCTGACTTGTCTGAATCAGAAGGTGTTATAGTCCCCTTTTCGTTCCGGCTTCCTTCGAAATTCTGTAATCTCTTGGTACATCGGGAGAACCCCCGGGCGGTTTCTTAATAATTCTAATATCAAAGATTCTTCGCTTCGCTCAGAATGACATTAACTTAACGGCATTGGTACGGTTCTGATCATCAATGGTTCAGTTCTGATTCTGTAATCTCTCTGCACATCAGAAGAATCAAGCCATCTAAAACCGGTCTGTCATTCCGTCAGGCTCACGCATTTATCAAATTCTTCAAAGAGTTTCTTCTCTAAACCCTGCTCTTCACGTTTTCTCATAGTGTACTCAAGATCGTAATGGGATAGCTCTCCTGACTTTCTCGTTGTTTGCATCCTTTAACATCGCAAGCTCCAGGAGGGGCTCGTAGTCCTCGTCGTCTTTATTTATAGTAAGCGAAATTATTAATTTCGCTTACTATAACGCTCCGTGAGGATGCGCACGGATTTTGTAAGGAAATATGCGGCTTTCAGCCGCCAAAATCCGGCGCAGTAAACGCCAAAACGAAAAGAGTTTTGGCGTTTACTATAATTAAAGTGCCTTTTTCATCCAACTACCTTATCCGGATCCATTAATTCTGCGATTATCTTATTCAGTTCAGCATTGTTCTGCTGTAATTCCGAAATGACCTTATCCTTATCATCGATGATCCGGTTCTGATCGTCTATGGTTTGGTTCTTATCATCAATGATCCGGTTCTGATCGTCAATGGTTCGGCTCTTATCTGAAAGCACCTGACTCAGCTCATTATTTTCCTGCCGTGCAGCATTCAGCTGGTCGTGGAGCTCATCTATCATATATTTCGTGGTATTTCTGTCCATTATCCTCAGTGCTTCCGAAAACATACCGATCACCTCCTCCGGCTTCCTTCGAAACTCTGTAATCTCTTGGTACATTGGGAGAAACCCCGGGCGGCTTCTTAATAATCTTAATACCTCATCCGGTCTCTCCGCAGTAAAGAATGTGAGCCATGAATCAAGCTCGGTTTCAATTTTATTCTCATGCTTTTCCCTGAAGGTGTCAAGTGAAATATATATTACATTTTCCAGGGACTTCACCTTTGCTCCGCTGTCATAGGATACTGTTCTTTTGTGAATATATTCAGGTGCCACCTCTTTGAATTCCGGGCTGCTCTTTTCCATAATGACTATAAGATTGACTGTTTTCATATCCTTATAGCTGAAGCTCCTGCCCTTTTCATCCCTAACCTTTCCATACTGCCTCATTATCATATCTGAGAGGTAACAGCTGGTCCGTTCTCCGGAAAAAAGATAGACAAGACGCTGCATTTCCACTGCAGTGGTCGATCCGTCACTTAAACGAAGGATTATATCCATTATTACCTGGCTGCCTCCTTCGGTTATGGCTATGCCCTCCTTTGGAAGAACCTCCGTTATTTCCACCTTTTCACCGAGTATGGAAGAAAGCAGAGCCTCCACTCTCCCCCGGTGTTCTTCCGGGTCAAGGATTTTCTTAAAAAACTTGTCATAAAGGATCTGCAGGGTCTGTTCGCCTGCAAGGAATGCAATAATCTTTTCCTGATCCTCTCCTGAAAATAACTCAAAAAGCTCCTTTGATGCCGGATCATTATTAATTCTGGCCGTAATCTCTTCCCGCGGGATCCTTTCGCCAAGAGCCTGGTCAATTAGTTTCTGCCGATCTGAAGGATCACTGATGTGCGTTTTAGACATGTTTTACCTCCTGAAATGAAAATAGATAACAGACACAAAATGATTTGGAGATTATAAAATAATGAATCCACTGGCGAGGTGCCATAGATATGTGCCGGACAGGCAGGACGCCAGTCCGAAAGTGATGCTACTATATCAAAAAGGGAAAGCAAAATCAAGGGTATCAAAAACCAAAAGAAGCGTTAGTGCAGAATTAGTCTTCTTTGCCCTTTCTGCCATTGCATTTAAGAACTTTACTATGCAGAAGATCACAAGCGCCATCAAAAGGAAATCATATCATAGCTCTCCTAACTGCGCTGTACTACCTCGGCAGCTCATGCTTTGGTCTGTTATTTGGATATGGTCCCTCAATCTTGCAATGTATATCCAGTTCGTTCATAACTTCACAGAAAGCATCCGCATATCTGGTTTCTTTGATCAGCTGCATGAACGTCACAAATAACTTGTCGGCCATCGATGTGATTTCAAGAAGAAGATGCCCATCTACTATTGCCGCATAAGATTCCACAAAATCTGCAACTTCTCCCCAGTCCATTCTTCCGGTGTAATTTACAATAAAAGTCCCATGCTGGGCATCTTTTCCCAGACTCGGATCATTTTTACCATAAAATGTTCTTTTATTCTTCAGCCCCTGTATCTTATCAACTTCATCATAAAATTCCAGACGGCTTTTGATCTGAGAAGCACTTACTGAAGGATCCGCCTGGAGAATTATCTGGCTTCTTGTAAGCGTACCCAGTTTTTCCATGTCATAGTCAAAATACTCTCTTTTATAGTCGATATGAACATGGCTCAGAAAATCGCTATGGCTGTTTGGAAGTCCGATATCAGCTGCCGGATTATGTGCTATTTCTCCTCCGATTACCTGATACTTCCCGGGAAGGATCTTATCAAGCGCTTTTGCGAGTGCAACCAAAAAGAAAGAAGCCACACTTGCATCATTATCTTTTGCAAAAGCCATGATTTCCTTCTGTTCAAATGTGAAAAAATAATAATTGGGATATCTCTTAAATGGGTTATACATACCATTAAGATAATCCATCAGCATTACAACCGGCTTTTTGCTCTTATATTCATATATTGGTTTTTCATCCGGAAGTATATCAAGTGAAGGTTCTGCATCTTCACCTTCCAGAAGGGGGCTGTCAGGTTTTCTTATACCGGGGGCATTGGGAGTAACACCATATTTTTCAGCCACATACTGATACACGTTTGTCATGACCCAGGGAAGGATGCCCCGGCCACCACACATAGAATGGCTGATATTAAAATATATGTTCCTTCCATCACAATCAATGTACAGGAGATGGTAATTCACCTTCTTGCTGCCAAGGGGCGGAAGTATATCAGTCGTATTAAGAGTAACAATGTCCCTCTCATTTGGAACAAAATCATATCCACCATCCTCTCCAAGTACAACTTTTACTGCAAAATACGGATAGCGCCTTATGGCGACATTCGCTGCATGACGCATGATATCAATATCTACATCTTCTTTCATTGTCACTTTCACTCTTACAGAAAATGTAAAGATCTTCTCATCTGAATATAGCCGGTATGTATCTATGCTGTATTTCATAAAGCTTTCCTGACTTTCCTGTTGTTTGCATCCCTTAACATCGCAAGCTCCGGGAGGAGTGCGTAGCACGGAACAATCCGTATTTAATCAAAATGTGACTTTTGGCGTCCGAATCATTATATATATCGGAAAAAAATAGTTCAAGAGCTACCTTCTTCTACAGCATACTGTGGCAGGAACATTATGGAGGTATAAAGGTCGAACTATGTCATCCTGAGCGCCAGCGACGCTTATCCCACATCGCAGATGTGGGATGCCGCCCCGGCGAGGGGTTGCGAAGCAACAGGAAGGATCTTTTCTTCCGGGGAGGACAAAAGTCAAGATACTGTTGTACGGGTGATTGTCTTGAATTATAATTGTGTTTGAGTATCTAGGAGCCGGGTTTTGGTGGATCCTTCCGAATGTTTAAGGATACTTAAGGGCTGCGGAAAAGGGGGAAGAGAGCATGCCGGTGATATTTTTCATACTGTGGGTTATATTTAACGGCCGGGTCACGACGGAGATCATACTGACCGGTCTGCCGGTAACTGCACTCGTCTCTCTGTTCTCATACAGGTTGACCGGCTATTCCCCCGCAAGTGACTTAAGGCTCCTTAGGAATATATTTCTCTTTATTCTGTACGTGCTGAACCTGATACGGGAGATAATGGTATCGGCTTCATCCGTAATGCTGATGATCCTTCGGGGACAGGCTCCGGAGCCTGTGATCATTGAGTTTCATTCGGGCTTTGAATCCAAAATGCAGAATGTTCTGCTGGCTAATTCCATAACACTGACTCCGGGAACCATAACGATGTTTCAGGAGGGAGACCGTTTTGTCATCCACTGTCTCAGGCCGGAATATGGCCGGGGCATAGATGACTCTTCTTTTGTGAGATTATTGAGGAGAATAAAGTGAAGGTAGAGACTGCGTATCAAATACTGTTTTCCGCTGCGCTGGTATGGTTTTCCATACTTATACTTTTCCTTCTGATCCGGTCCATAATAGGACCCAGGATCACAGACCGGATACTCTGCATCAATATGACGGGAACGATGGTGATCTGCTGCATCACCATTCTCAGCCGGGTGCTGAAGGAAAGCTACCTTGCGGATGTGGCGCTGATCTATGCCATGATAAGCTTTATATCCGTACTGATTCTGGCAAACGTTTACATTCCCTTCCGCTATTCCCGGAAAGAAGGCGGTTCTGCGAAGCAGAAGGAGGAGGAGAAAAACAGTGACAGCTGAATGGATCGTATTTTTCATCACCGCCCTGCTGCTACTGGCCGCGCTGTTTTGCTATACGCTGGCCGTTATCGGGGTGTACCGCTTCGGGTTCATTCTGAACCGTATGCATGCGGGAGGTATCGGGGATTCTCTTGGACTCCTCTTTGTGATCGCGGCTGTCATGGCCGCCACCGGTCTTAAAAGTGATTCCCTTAAGCTTCTCTTACTTATCGTGTTTATGTGGTTTACATCTCCTGTCTCGTCTCATTTCCTGAGTCAGGTTGAATATTATTCAGGGGGAGAGCTGAAGCTATGGAAATGAAGCTGGTCTTCCGGATAATACTTCTTATACTTCTGATAATCTGCGCCATTGCGGTCAATCTGACCCGGAATATCCTGCAGTCGGTGATAATATTTATGTTTTACAGCTCAGTCATGTGCATCCTCTGGATTTTGATGGAATCCCCGGATCTGGCGATCACGGAGGCCGCCGTCGGGGCAGGCATCAGCGGGGTTCTCTTTCTGATGACGCTGAAAAAGGTCCGGAGCGGAGATGAGGAGCCTGATAAAGAAGAGCCCGGAGAAGAGGATAATGACCGGGAGGAAGGGACGGAAATTTGAAGGAACTATTTTTTCGCTGGCTCTCGGGAGATATGGAATTACTGGAGGATATTTCCGATGCCGCCGAGATTCCGGACAGCTCCAGAGAAGACCTGAAAAAACAGAAAAAGGAGAACCGGCTAAAAATACAGGGGACGGAGTCGGTGATCCGGGCAGAGGAGAAGGGCTTTTTCGCATTTTACCGGGTGGTCTCGGTTTTGAGCTGTATCGTGCTTATCGGCGTGCTTCTCTATACTGTGGCGAATCTCCCGAGGTACGGAGAGGAAAACCCGCGAACCGTGGAAGTGGTGAAGCGCTACATCGAACACGGTGTTGAAGAGACCGGTGCCGTAAATATCGTTACCGGAATGATCCTCGATTACCGTGCCTTTGATACACTTGGGGAGTCCCACGTCCTCTTCACCGCTCTGGTCTGTGTTTTGATACTGTTGAAGCTCGACAAAAAGACCATACGCGGCGGTCATCTGGACAGCTATTATACGATAAAGGAGGACCGCTTTTTTGATATTTCGGAGGATTCAATTCTCCGGCTGGTGGGAACGATACTGGTACCCTGCATAATCCTTTTCGGGATCTACGTACTGCTTAACGGTCAGAACGGTCCGGGAGGCGGGTTTTCCGCAGGAGCCATTCTGGGGGCGGCTCTTATCGTGTTCAGTCTGGCCTTTGGCTTTGAAGCCGTGGACAGGGTATTTTCGGCGAGGGTGCTGTCACTTACCACCTTTGTATCCCTGGCTTTTTACAGCCTTGCGAAGGGATATGTGTTTTTTACGGGAGCCAACGGACTGGAAAACCACATCCCCAAAGGGATCCCGGGAAACATATTTTCCGGCGGTCTGATACTGCCGCTGAATGTTGCCGTTGGTCTGGTGGTGGCCTGCACAATGTATGGGTTTTTCAGTTTGTTTAAGAGAGGAAATATAGGCGGTGCTTGAACATCTGCTGGTAAACAATGAAGAGGCGGCTGCTGTGATCCTCTTCGGGATAGGCTTTACCATGCTGCTATTTCAGCAGAATCTGATAAAAAAGCTGATAGGAATGAACATCATGGACTCGGGGATCTTTCTCTTCCTGGCCTCACTTGGCTATATAGAGGGACGGAAGGCTCCGATCATCGAGGGCGGGGTAAAACAGACATCGGCATATATAAACCCGGTTCCCGCGGGACTGGTGCTAACGGGGATCGTAGTCTCGGTATCCGTGACAGCCGTGATGCTGTCTCTTTCCATACGCCTGTACAAAAGATACCACACCCTGAATCTGGATGAGATCTATATACTGTCCAGGCATCAGATGGAGGACAGATAAATGGTTATAGTCACCAGCTTTCCTCTTTTTACCATTTTGCTGAGTCTGTTCTCAGGAGTACTCTGTCTGCTGCTGAAGGGAAGGACGGCCAAGCGCTATACCTTTGCGCTCGAACTTGTCCTGACAGGGATGGCTGCAGCGGTGCTGGCATATGTAGTGCAAACCGGCAGGGAATTTACCTTTACCATGGGCGAATTTCCCGCACCCTGGGGTAATGAGATACGGGCCGGGGTGCTGGAAGCGCTTATGGCGCTCCTTTTCCTGACAGTAATGATCTGCTCGGTTACTGCCGGACACCGCTTCGTCAATACGGACATAGATGAGAGTAAGGTAAACCTTTACTACGCCCTCCTTAACCTTATGACAGCGGCGCTGATGTCTGTAGTCTGGACGAATGACATCTTCACGGGCTATGTATTTGTGGAGATCCTGACTCTTACAAGCTGCGGAATACTGATCGTCAGGGAACTCGGACGAACAACCCTGGCGGCGGTCCGGTATATGATATTAAATCTTCTCGGGTCGGGGCTTTTCCTGCTGGGAGTGGTACTTTTGTATTCAATGACGGGACACCTTCTCATGGTGCCTATGCAGCATACGATCACGGAGCTTGCCGGGGATCCGCAGGTTCTAAGGAATCTTACGATAGTGGTGGGTATCCTGACCGTCGGCCTCTCCATTAAGAGCGGTCTGTTCCCCTTTCATTACTGGATGCCGGACACCTACGGCTGGGCGACGCCCACATCGGCCGCCATACTTTCAGCCATTGTTTCAAAGGCATATATATTTTTGCTGTTTAAGATTTATTACCGTGTCATAGGGATAAAAACCTTTGAAATGATGCCTGTCCGGAATATCCTTCTGCTGCTTGGGGTCTGCGGCATCATAGCGGGATCCGCAGGGGCGATACTGTCCAATAATATTAACCGCATGGTGGCCCTGTCCTCTGCGGCACAGATCGGATACATTTATGCGGGCCTCGGACTCGGAGGGGCAGCCGGCTATACCGCAGCGCTTTTCCATATCCTGGTCCATGCTGTCACCAAATCCCAGCTTTTCCTTACGACACCGCGTCTTGCGGAGGTGTCCGGGGGAAGCCTCCTTTTCAGGGAGCTGCAGGGAAGCGGACTCCGTGACAGGGATGCAGGGGCGTTTTTTTCCGTCAGTGCACTTTCAATGATTGGAATACCCATTTTTGCGGGCTTTTCATCCAAGCTGCAGTTTGGACTCGCGGCTGTGACAGTAGGGAACAGGAAGCTGATCCTCGTTATGCTGGCACTGGCCGTGAGCTCCCTCTTAAATGCGATGTATTTTATACGTACCGTTATCCGGATCTACACGGATTCCCCGGAGAAAACGGAAAGAGCAGGCCACAGGGCGGACTTCATCCTTCCGCTGATGGCCCTGACAGCCTGTAATCTGTTTCTGGGGCTGTTCTCCAGGGTAGCGGCGGATCTCATCCGGACCGGACTACTAATGTTCGGGTGACAGGAAAAGACAGCTGGGCTAAAGCCTGCGGAAAGCCGCCGGAAAAGGCAGCGGAGCAAAAGCCTGCGGAAAGCCGCCGGAAAAGGCGGCAGATCATAAAGACAGGAAGGAGCGGTATCGACAAAGTATGCTTCTCATTACAGCGATATTATTTCCAATGATCGCGGGTCCGTTCGCGGCTCTATACCCGGAGAGAAGGGATGGCAGCAGGACCAAAAGATACGCGGGTATTATGGTTCTTACGGATATTCTCTGTATCCTTGCTGCCCTGTACGGAAAATCGGTGACACTCTTTTGCATTACGGACCGGGCAGTCTTCGGGTTTTCATATGACAGCTTCGGAAGGCTGTTTCTCTCGGTGGTGCTGATCCTGTATACGGCGGTCTGCTTCTACGCCTTTGAATATATGAAAACAGAAGAGCGGCCTGAGATGTTCTTCAGCTTCTATTTCGTATCTCTGGGAGCCCTGGTGGCCATATCAATGTCCGCAAATCTGCTGACGCTTTATTTCTGCTTTGAACTCGCGTCGCTGTCGTCCGTTCCCCTGGTTCTGCACGAAATGACAAAGGAAGCGGTTGCGGCCGGATTAAAATATCTCTTTTATTCCGTAGCCGGAGCACTGATGGGTCTGCTCGCGGTGTTTTTCGTGTATTACCATTCGGCGGGTGATGCAGCGTTTATTCCGGGAGGGATAATTGAGAGGAGCCTGCTTTCCGGGAATGAGGGTGTGTTTCTTGCGGTCGTCTTTATCGGGATAATCGGCTTTGGGACCAAGGCCGGAATGTATCCCATGCACGGCTGGCTGCCCACAGCCCATCCAATAGCGCCGGCACCGGCCTCAGCCCTCCTCTCCGGAATAATCGCCAAGGCCGGGGTCTTTGCAATTGTCCGCCTCATATTCTATTCCGTGGGTGTGGAACTGCTGCGGGGCACCTGGGTTCAGTACGCCTGGATGACCCTGTGCCTGTTGACGATCCTTATGGGTTCGACCTGTGCCTTTCGTGAAAAGATACTGAAAAAACGGCTGGCCTATTCCACAGTAAGCCAGATCGCCTACATACTGCTGGGGCTTTCGATCATGACTACGGAGGGCTTCAAGGGAGGAATGCTTCACTTATTAAGCCATGCGGTTTCCAAGGGCTGTCTCTTTCTGGTGGCGGGGATCTTCATCTGTAAGCTCGGTAAACGGAGTGTAACGGAGCTAAAGGGCACGGGAAGGGAAATGCCGGTCACATTGTGGTGCTTTATGCTGGCTTCCCTGTCTCTGGTAGGAATACCTCCAATGGGAGGATTCACGAGCAAATGGGTGCTTGCCGGCGCAGCACTGGGAGACGGTATGGGCATTTTTTCGGTACTGCCTCCGGTTGTGCTGCTGATATCGGCGCTTTTGACGGCAGGTTATCTGTTTCCCATAGCGGTGGATGCGTTCTTCCCCGGCAGGGATTTCGATCTCTACGGGACGGAGAATAAGGAACCCCCGCTCTTTATGACAATACCTCTGATGCTGCTCTGTCTGGCAGCACTGATGGTGGGAGTTTTCGGCGGGAGGATAGTTGAGCTTATATGATAAGTCCTTATTTCCTGCTAATACCCATATTGCTGCCGATAGCCGGAGGGTTTTCACTGCTTTTTTTAAGGCTTCCGGGAGATGCGGACAAAAAGCGTAATCTCTATCTTGAGACCATAGTGCTGATCACAAGCATACTCGTGTGGACAGCTGTACTTTGTGTCAGAAGAGAAGCCGTGCAGATAATAAGCCTGTCCGGCAAATTCTCCATAGGCTTCCGTCCGGACGGGCTATCCTGCCTTTTTGCGGGTATGGTCTCTCTGATGTGGCCCCTTGTAATGCTGTATGCATTTGAATATATGGAGGAGGCACAGAAGAAAAACCGTTTCTTTGCATTTTATGTAATGACCTACGGGGTAACTCTGGGGCTCTCTTTTTCCTATAATGTGACAACGCTCTACACCTTTATAGAAATGCTGACCCTTGTCACCATCCCTTTGGTCTGTCATTACGGAAACCATGAGAGTATGTATGCGGGACGGAAATACGCGGCGTTCACCATAGGAGGCACGGGTTTCGCCTTTTTTGCCGTGGTGCTTACCACGGTTTACGGCGAAGGCGGGTTATTTATTTACGGGGGCAGCCTGCATGTGAGCCGTATGACGCCCATACTGCAGCTTGCGTTTTTGTGCGGCTTTTTCGGTTTCGGGGTAAAGGCCGCGGTATTTCCGCTTCACGACTGGCTTCCCACAGCCTCGGCTGCGCCGACTCCGGTGACTGCGCTCCTTCATGCGGTTGCTGTTGTAAACTCAGGGGTTTTTGCGGTGGCAAGGCTTGTTTATTTTACCTTTGGGACGGAAATCCTGTCCGGAACCCTGTCCCTTAACGCTGCCCTTCTTACAGCTGAGTTTACAATGGTATTTGCGGCCGCCATGGCTCTAAAGCAGCGGCATTTTAAGAGGAGGCTTGCCTATTCCACGGTAAGTAATCTCTCCTATATGCTTTTCGGGATCCTTTTACTGACACCGGCGGGACTGACGGCGGGACTTCTGCATATGGTCTTCCATGGGATCATCAAGATGTCACTGTTTCTCTGTGCAGGAGCCTTTATGCATGTCACGGGGAATGAGTATATCTATCAGATTAACGGTGTGGGGAGGAGGATGCCGGTTATTTTTTCACTCTACACCCTTGCAGGCTTTTCTCTGGTGGGAATACCCTTATTCTGCGGCTTTGTATCCAAGTGGAGGCTTGTAAACGCAGGGATTGAAGCCGGGAGAGCGCAGAGCTTATCAGGCGTGTTTGCTCTGATTATTTCTGCTTTTCTGTGCGCTATGTACATATTGACGGTGAGCGTCAGGGCGTTTTTTCCGGTTGAGGGAAGCGACAGATATGCAGACAGGAGCGATATTAAGGATCCCGGGAGACGCATGCTTATCCCGATTGTCTTTTTCGGGATATTGAATGTTCTTTTGGGGATAAGGCCCGGTCCATTGATCTGGTACATAGAAAAGATCGCAAAAGGACTGCTGTAGAAAAAAGGAGGAAGCGGATGCTCATATTTTTGATCGTGTTCGGACCCTTTATCCTTGCCGGGGCATCATACATGATCGGAAAAAAGAATGAAAACTGCCGGGATCTCTTCGTGATCGGAGCGACGGCCGCAGAGCTCATGCTCTCCCTTTTGCTGTTTTACGCTATGCCGTCATACAGAATAGCCGCATTTATGACGGAGGAGGGATTGTCCTTTACCACGGACGGATTCCGGGCGGTATATGCGGTCATCACAGCCTTTATGTGGGCCGGCACGACGCTGTTTGCAAAGGAGTATTTTTCAAAGGAGCGGGAAAACCTGAACCGTTACTGGTTTTTTACCCTGCTGACACTTGGAGCCACCGAGGGTGTGATGCTTTCCGGAGATCTGATGACGGCCTTTCTCTTTTTTGAGATACTCTCCTTTACGTCATTTACCTGGGTTATACACGAGGGGTCGCCGGAGGCTGTCAGGGCAGGCTATACCTATCTCTTTATCGCGGTGATCGGAGGCCTTGTGCTCTTTATGGGTCTTGCACTTCTAAAGTACTCAGCGGGGACACTGTCCTTTGACGCTTTGAGAGAGGCGGTCAGGGTATCGGCGGATCAGCAGCTTATCCTGCCGGCGGGGATATGCATCCTGTTCGGATTCGGCTGCAAGGCCGGAATGTTCCCGGTCCATGTGTGGCTGCCGAAGGCCCATCCTGTAGCTCCCTCGCCTGCGTCAGCGCTATTGTCCGGCATACTCACAAAGGTCGGGGTATACGGGATCCTTATGATCTCCTGCACTGCTCTTATGGGAAATGGGATATTCGCTCTTTCGGTGCTGCTTCCCGGGGTTATTACCATGGCGCTCGGAGCGGTGCTGGCACTGTTTTCGGTTAACCTGAAGAGAACCCTTGCCTGCTCCTCCATGTCACAGATCGGCTTTATCCTTACCGGAACGGGGATGATGCTCATCCTTTCCTCCGGCGGAAACCGGGAGGGTGCAGGCATTGCCTTAGCCGGACTCACGCTGCATATGGTAAATCACTCGCTTATAAAGCTTACGCTTTTTATGGCGGCCGGTGTGGTGATGATGAATCTCAGGGTGCTTACCCTGGATGAGATCCGGGGCTACGGCCGGAATAAGCCGTTTCTTATGACGGCTTTTGCTCTTGGAGCCCTCGGCATAAGCGGAGTTCCGCTGTTTAACGGGTATTTGAGTAAGACACTGCTCCACGAGGGCATCGTGGAGGGAATACATTGTATAAAAGGCTACGGATGTCTTTTTTCCATTATCGAGTGGACCTTTCTTATCTCCGGGGGTCTGACCTTTGCATATATGCTGAAGCTTTTCATCTGTATCTTTGTACAGAGGAACAGGGACGAAAGGGTACAGCAGTCCTATGAGAGGGACAGGAAATGCATGAATAAGCCAAGCTGCGCAGCGGTTTTCGGCTCCTCCCTTCTGATGATCATACTGGGACAGCCCTTTGTCAGCATAAGGCTGATAAGACATATGACGGGCTTTGAAGAGATCATGGATTTCCGTGCCTTTACTGCGGAAAACCTGAAGGGAGCTTTTATCTCACTTGCCATAGGAGCTTTTGTTTATCTTACAGTAGTCCGCCGGGTGCTCATGAAAGACGGAAGCTATGTGGATCTCCGGCCCGAAAAGCTTGATCTCGAGGAACTCGTCTACCGTCCGCTAATCACAAGGTATCTGCCGTCTATTATAGGAAAGGCTGCATATGTCTTCGGGGAAAACAGGATATTAAAGCCGTTGTCCGGGATCTGCCTTAAGGCAGCCATTGTCGTGACACGGATACTTGAAGGCCTTACCGATGGCTGTATCCTCCTTCTACGTAAGACTGTTATGAGGGAAAGAAAGGTTAAATGCGGGGAAGAAACGGAACCCGGATTCCTGATCAGGATGTCAACGGTGCTTGCCGCCGGAGCCGGACAGCTTTTCTCGAATTTTTCCTTTGCAATGATGATGACCTGCATCGGTATCATCATTGTTCTCTGTTATATACAGATCTTTTTCTGAAGTTCTTTTGACACAGGGCTTTCGGATTCCCTAAGGAATCTACCGTTTTTCTCAGTCCACATGCTGATTTTCATGATACAATCACATATAGAAATATGACAAATGGCTTTTTGAACAGGTTCAAACGATATTTGGACTTTTGGCGTTTGTATCATATAATAAAGTAGTGGAACTGAAGCATATTGTTTATGTCACAATGGATCTGCAGGGGGCGCTGCTGTGCTTTCTGGCAGCGGGCTGTATTTTCCTGACAAAAAGACTGGAGGAACGGCTCCTTGTCTGCCTTGCGGGTATTGAAGCTTTGGATGGTCTGAGTGCGGTGGGAGATGCCGTCGCATGGGGTTTCAGGGGAGTCTGGGGACAGGCCGCAAGAGTATCGGTGTATGCCGGGAATTTTCTGAATTTTTTTGCTTCCTATGCGGTTGTTCCTGTATTTCTGGAATATGTATTTTGCTCTGTTGAACAGAAACAAACGGGATCATACGGCGGATCCTGCGGAAAGGGCGTGCTTTCGGAAAAATCCAGTTATTTATGGTGGAAGAAGAGAGCCCGTATCATTATATATTCCTCATCCGGCATAAATCTCCTCCTGCTGATCATTACGCAGTATACCGGATGGATCTATTATATCGATAAAGACAACCTGTATCACAGGGGAGAGCTGTTTTTCGTTATTTCAGCCCTTGGGGTTGTGCAGCTTACGGTATTGCTTCTGTTTGTCCTGAGATTCAGGGAACGTCTGAGCGCCCACAGAATGGCGGCACTGTTATGCTATGTCCTGCTTCCGATCCTTGCAGTGACGGCACAGCAATTTGTATACGGTTATTCCATAAGTACGATAGTCAGCATAGTCTGTGCGATATTTATGTTTGCTGAAGCCTATGTGGAACAGGCAGTGAGGAACAGGGATAATGAGAGGCTTATCAAGGAAGCCCAGATGAGGATAGCCGTTTCCCAGATAAAACCTCATTTTTTGTTTAATGTACTTAGCTCCATATACTATCTTGTGGGGATGGACAGCGACAGATGCAGGAGTGCGATTTCCGATTTCTCAGAGTATCTGAGGGGGAATATTAGCTCTGTTTATTCCGAAACCCCCATACCGGTAGAGCAGGAGCTGCAGCATACAAAGGCATATCTGGCTCTCGAGGAGCTGAGGCTCCAGGGGAAGCTTACGGTCAGGTATGATATCAGGGAGAAGAATTTCAGACTTCCGGCTCTTTCGATACAGCCGCTTGCGGAAAATGCCGTGCGTCACGGCATTTGGAAAAAGGGCGGAAAGGGAACGCTTACCATATCAACAGCCAGGGACAAAGACGGCTATGTGGTATCGGTGGAGGATGACGGAGCCGGATTCTCACCGGAAGAAAGAAACGGAGAGGCAGGTCCGGGAGAGGATCATATTGGGCTGTCAAATGTGCGTGACAGACTGGAAATGATGATGGGGGCTGCCATGGAAATTGAAAGTACCGTGGGAAAGGGTACCGTGATCCGCATCCACATACCGAAGCAAAAGGCAAAAGGAAGAGGATGACGAAAGCCGCTCAGAGTGACGAAAGAAAGGATAAGCTTAAAGATGGACGAAAACAGACAAAGTACCGAAAATAGCGGAACTATTCTGGCTGTTATCATGGTCGTCATAATTTTATCTTCGCTTATTTTCATTATTGTCAGGCTATGGGAAAAACCCGGGATGCCCTGGAGCAGCGGCAACGCTCAGGGAAGTACGGAAGCAACAGATGCAGAAGGCGAAGAGACCGGGTCTTCTCCGGTGGAGGAAGGAGTCGTACGTATCGCCTCCGACCAGAATCTTGGAGACATGGATGTAGCAAAAAACAGCAGCACTTATTTTCTGCCCATCAATGTATACGACAGACTGGTGGAGATACGGGAAAAAGAGGACGGAACACCTGAGATAATACCATCCCTTGCGAAGCAATGGACAGAATCCCCGGACGGAAAGCTTTTCACCATATATTTGAGGGACGATGTGGTTTTTTCCAACGGGAAGCCGCTTACCGCCTATGATGTGAAGTTTTCCCTATCGAGACTTTTAACCGTTCCCGGGAGTGAGCAGACTGCATATGCGGACATGATCCTGGGCGCGGATGATCTGATGGCGGGTAAAGCGGAAGAGCTTTACGGAATACAGGTTGTTGATGATCACTGCTTAAGGGTGATACTAAGTGAACCATTCCCGAGCTTTATAAGTATGCTGGGTTCTCCTGCCTGCTCCATCCTGTGTAAGGAGGTTGTTGAGGCCGCGGGAGATTCCTACGGAACGGATATAGGGAGCATCATAGGAAGCGGTCCCTATATGCTTACCGAAGCTGATGATGAGATGTGCATCCTGGAGTATAACCCGAAGTACTGGGGGAAAACACCTTCGGTAAAGAAAGCCGAAATGCGGGTTATGGTGAATTCACTTATGAACAGGGAATTCAGCAAGGGAAACCTGGATCTCCTGGATCTTGATTTCCTGAACGGTGAAGCTAAGGAGCAGTATCTGACGGATGATGATTATACCTATAAGGATAAGTTTGTGGTAAAGGAGAATGTGGGGATAATAAGCCTTATGCTGAATACCGACATCCCTCCTCTTGATCTGGTGAAAATAAGGAAGGCGGTTCAGTACGCCATTGACCGTGAAAGGATAGTAAAAGAGGTTTGCGGGGGATATGCGGATATTACGGACGGTATCTTCCCCAAGGGGCTCATAGGTTACACGGAGGAAAACCAGGGGTGGCTAAAATATGATCCGGAGAAAGCAAAAGAACTTGTAAAGGAAGCAGGGATCGGAGGAAATTACACCGTAGAGCTCGCAATAGGATCCACTGCCGATATTTCCATACAGAGGCTGACCGAGATAGTACAGGAAAACTTAAATGCCGTGGGGATCAATACGGTTACGGTAGTCTATGATCCGGACAGCCGTCTGTATCTGAGGCGGAACGGAAAGATCATGGCCTATGTTTTTGACTGGTACGCCGACTATAATGACCCGGACAATTTTATCTATACCATTTTCGGTTCAGAGGAAGCAACAAAGAAGTTTTCCAGTAATTACAAGGACTATGGCACCATGGAAAGGATAGGGAAGGCCCGTACCATAATAAATGACGAGAAGAGGCTTATGGAATATGCAGCCCTTGAAAGGAAGCTCATTATGGATGATGCGGTGTGGGTGCCGCTCTATTCTTCAGAGCATGTGTTTGTAAAAGGAGACAGGGTAAAGAGCTATATTCCCTACTGGGCAGGCTGGAGTGATGTGATTCTTGAAGATATGGAGCTGAAATAAATGGGGATTGCGGAGCAGGGAAAAAAGGAACGGCCGAAGGGATGGCTGAGCGGAAGTGACAGCCGGAACAAGGTCAGCTTAAAGATCAAGATTTTTATAATGTGTGTTTCTCTTGTTTCTGCAGCGGTGCTTGTTTTTGCAGTGCTCGGAGTCATACAGTTCGGAAGGTTTGCGGATCTTCTTTCCGAATCCGGTGCCGAGCAGGACAGGATCGTAGCCGATACAACCACGAGTACCATGTATAAAACGGCTACCGGAAGCTTCCAGAAATACGTTGAAGCTGATGCGGAGATAATCGACAATGAATTCTGGCTTATGAAGCATGATGTCGAGATGCTTTCCAAAGGGGTTCAGGAAATACTTGAGCACCCGGACGACTACGCCGAAAAACCGGTATCCATCCCCCTGGCTTCCGATGAGGGCAAGCTTTCCGCCCAGCTTCTTTATTCCAGGGATGCGGACAGGGGGGATAAGGAGATGATGTCTTCCATCCGGAAGCTGGCAAATCTGAATGATCAGATGTCCTATATCGTTGGTACCAGTGAAACCATAAACGACTGCCTGATAGCTCTTCCCGGAGGCGCCACCATATATATGGACAGGCATCCGGAGCAGAAGATCGGGGATGACGGGAGGGTTCTTCCTTTTAATTCCGACAGAAGACCTTATTATGTGGGTGCCTATCTTACGGGAAAAACCTTTTTTGCCCCGACGAATTATGACTATTTCAATGATTCCATGGAGGTTATGCTGGGTGTTCCCGTGTATGTGAAAGGCAGGCTGGCCGCAGTGGTTGCCGGATCGAGACTTCTGTCGGGAATGGAGGACATGATAGAGCGGATGGATTTAAGTGATGGCAGCTTTATCTGTCTTATCAATGAGAGCGGCAACATCATCTATTCCCAGCGGAAGAACGGGGAGCTGGCAATAAGCGATCATAACAGGGGAAGCATTCTGGTAAGTCCCAATGTGGAGCTGGTTGATTTCCTGCAGAAAGCCCTGGAAGGCGGAAAGGGCTATGAACAGCTGGAAATCGACGGAGAACCAACAATCCTTGCATACGCACCGCTGAAAACCGTGGGATGGACACTTTTACTCGGAATATCTGACAGGGAGCTGGAAAAGCCTGCGAAGGATCTGGTCAAGAGGATGGACGTGATATCAGGTGAGACCCTGGAGAAGACCGGATTTATCTCAAAGCAGACACAGCTTATTATGATCCTTATTGCCATTGCGCTTATAGCCTTTTCCATTTTCTTTTCCCTGCAGAATGCCGGCAGGCTCGTCCGGCCCATTATGGAGCTGAAGAATGCGGGCATAAGGTTTATCGAGAGAGACGCTATCGAGATGGAGACCGCACCGAATTATTTCGGTTCACTGAATCTTTTTACAGGTGATGAGATAGAGGATCTCTGGGTCACCATGCAGGATCTGGAGATAAATATCGTGACATCGGTCCGCTCACTCAAGCGTGTAACGGCAGAAAAGGAAAGGATAGATACAGAGCTTTCGGTTGCCACAAAGATACAGTCGGATATGCTTCCTCAGATATTTCCGGCATTTCCGGAGAGGAGCGAATTTGACATATACTCCACTATGACACCCGCAAAGGAGGTTGGAGGAGACTTCTATGACTTCTTCCTTATAGATGACGATCATCTGGCCCTTGTAATGGCTGATGTGTCGGGGAAAGGGGTGCCTGCAGCTTTATTTATGGTCATAGCAAAGACCATCATAAAGAACGTGACGCTTACCGGGAAATACAAGGGACCCGGGGGAATACTCTATGACGTAAATAATAAGCTCTATGAGGGCAATGATGAAAGCATGTTCGTTACCGTATGGCTCGGTATTCTGACCATATCCACAGGACATCTGGTGTCTGCCAACGGAGGGCATGAATTCCCGGCGATCTGCAGGAAGGGCGGACAGTATGAGCTGATAAAGGATGAGCACGGTCCGGGGCTCGGAATGTTTGACGATGTTGATTTCGAGGAGTGGGAAGGCGACTTAAAGAGCGGGGATATGCTGTTCCTGTATACGGACGGAGTTCCCGAGGCCACGGATTCCCAAAGTGAGCTCTTCGGAATAGACCGGATGCTGAAAGCACTGGATGACAGCAGGAAGGAAGAGAATCTGCAGGGTATGCTCGGAAAGGTAAGAGAGCATGTGGACAGCTTCGTGGGAGATGCCCCGCAGTTTGATGACCTTACCATGACTATATTCGTATATAAATGATTCGGACGCCAAAAGTCACATTTTGATTAAATTCGTTGCATCAGAACAGTGATTCAGGACTTTTGACCTTGATATCGTCAAATAAATGACAGGTAGACTGAAGAATTGCAGATAATGATCGTTGATGATGAAATGATTGAGCTTCAGGGGATCGCGGACACGGTCAGAAGAGTACGCCCCGATGTCGTGCTGTATTCCTTTGATGACCCTCTCGAGGCCTTGAAGCTTGCAGAGGAATGCAGCATTGATGTGGCATTCCTCGACATTGAGATGCCGGTTATGAACGGGCTGGAGCTGGCGGCCAGATTGAAGGAGCTCCGCTCGGAGATCAATATCATTTTTATCACCGCCTATAAGGAGTATATGCAGGAAGCCTTCAAGCTCCATGCAAGCGGATATCTTCTTAAGCCTGTGACAGAGGACATGGTTTTCCGGGAGCTTATCGATCTCAGAAATGCTCCTGCGGCAGACAGGAAAAAGGTAAGGATTTCTGCCTTCGGAAGCTTTACGGTGTTTGTGGATGGTAAGCCGGTGGGGTTTCAATACAGCAAGTCGGAGGAGATACTTGCGATACTCGTGGATCTTCGCGGTGCTTCCGCAGACACAGACAGGATAAGGGCATTATTATGGCCGGAGGATAATTCCATCGCCGATCATGCGTCCTATATCAGTACTCTGAAGAAGGATATGATAAACACCTTTTCAAGGCTGGGGATAAATGAGCTGTTCCGCCTTGAGGGAGACGGGATCAGCCTTGTGACGGAAGCTGTAGAGTGTGATTACTATGATTACCTGGAGGGAAAGGCGGAAGCCAGACCCTTTGAGGGCATATATATGGAGCGTTATTCCTGGGCTGAGCCTACAGTGGCAGTCCTGGAAAAGATACGACGGGAGAGAGCCGGCGCGAATCAATGAGAAGGGAGGGGGGTTAAGTAAATGGACGGAAAAACAAGAAAAACAGATCTCGAAGAACTGTCAAAAGGGTTATTCCCGGGGAAGACCGTGAAAAAGGTCACTAATCCGAGACATCAGGTATTGCCGGTGTCTAAGGCATATCCGGCAGTTAGAAGATCCGGAAAGGCATACAGGAAATTCAGGACCGAAGACGGTGATGAGGCTTCACTGTCGGAGGAACTCGCAGGTTCGATAATGGAGCTTGACGGGATAGTGGACAGGCTTTTCTCATATGGGGATGAAAACGGAGAGGGTCTGGACGCCGTGTATAATGAGTGCTATTTTGACACGATCAGGGCAAATGAACTTCTCACCGGTATAAACTACAAGCTTAACCGCTTTATCGCCGGAAATAAGAAAAAAGAAAAAAGCGATATAAAAGGAAGCCGGGGAGTAGACAAATTGTACGCCCTGACGGATAACCTGGAGCGTGACCTGAAGGTATTCACTGACAGCCTGGAAAGGAAATACGGTCTGGGCAGGAAAGTTTCTAAGGATTCTATTGATGCACCGGTGATGACATCGGGACCGGAGGATTAATAAATATGGATTGGAAAACTGCGGTAAATAGCTTTGTGGAAGTATTTGCTAATCTTGATTTCAGAAACGGCCCGCTGTTTTATGTGGTCGGAATAGTGGCGGCCGGATATTGCTGTCTGGAGGGCTATCGCATATACAAGATGCTGCTCGGGGTTATGGGCTTTGCACTGGGGTTCCGGGTCGGATTTTTGCTCTTCGGAAGCCTGGGCTTTTCAAATGAGGTACTGCTCATGATGGAGACCTTTATGGGATTGATACTTTGTGTAGTGTCCTACAGGATATTCCTTGCGGGTATCTTCATTGCGGTATTTCAGTTCGCGTCCTCCAATCTTCCGGTGTATGTGGAGGCCTTTCTGCATGACAGGGTGAAATACAGCTTTTTGGTCACGGGTGTAGTAGTCACCATCATTTCCGGGATCCTCGCATTTACCATAGCGAAGCTTTCGGTCAGCATGACGAGGACTGTACTGGTCTGCCTCACTGCCGTGGTGGGAGGCTTTGCGGTGGTAAATTTCCTGGTGGGTCTTATTCCGGTATTTCCCTATGAGGTTACTCTCCCGGAGCCATCTTCACCAATATGGCTGTTCCTGAAGATCGGACTGTCGGCGGCAGGGGTTGGCATACAGGATGTGAAGGATTCTCCGGGTCTGGTATAGAATAAATGGTGATCCTTGTTTACGACAGCTCCGGAAAGGCGGCATACGGTCTTCCCGGCATACTTAAATCCGGATACGGAGAGGATAATGTTCACTACTTCACCGACCGGGCGAAGCTTATGCACTATGCGGACAGACATATTTTCCATGTGGTTTTCCTGTGTCTGTCTGTTCAGGCGGAAGAAGAACTGGATGATGCGGGGAGGCTCTGTCTTATTATTCCCGGGGTAAATCTGATAATCATAAGCGAAGACGAAAGGTATATGTCCCGCGCGCTGAAGCTGCATGCAAGCGGGTACATATGCCTTCCTTTAACGGAAGAAGCAGTGGATTCGGAGCTTCATAACCTGCTCTACCCGGTCTATGACGATCTCCCGCTTTTAAGGCTGGAACGGAGGAACGGCATAACGGTTTTTATTGATGAAAAGCCGGTGAGCTTTGCTTACAAAAAGACGGGTGAGCTACTGGCACTCCTTTTCGATATGGAGGGTGGGATGCTCAGTAATGAGGTTATGATCGACAGATTGTGGGAAGAAAGCAAGGATATCGATAAGAGCCGCTCATATCTGCAGAATGTCCGTTCGGATCTTATCCATACATTGTCTGCCTGGGGGCTTCAGGGGGCAGTAAAGCATAAAAGAGGCAGGATGTGGCTTGATATGAGTAGATTCAGGGTATCGGGAGGAGCTTCTACCTGACGGGATCCCTATGGTGAGATTAGTGACGCCATATAGAGGAGAGGCAAATCTTAAAGAGGATCCGGGCTCATTTTTTTTGCCGGACTGTATATATAGTAAACGATCGGGGACAGATAAAGATTCCGTTCCGGGAGTGATAGATAAGGAGGCCTGCTTTGAGTGTTATTACCCTGATACTGGCAAATTACATTCTGATAGCGGAATTGATGGGATTATGGATAATGCTGGATTCCAATGTCCATCTGAAAAGAAGGACGATAAAGGTGACCCGCATTGTGATCATTCTCATTTTTGCGGAAGCGCTGTTCTGGGGCATTGAAAGATGGACAAGGGAGATCGGGCATCTGACCCTTACCCGTATAATACTGACACCCACGATCTACCTTCTGCACCCCATTATCCTGCTGGGGATCATGGAAATGGCGGAATTTCTGAAGAAACATAGATTTCTTTACTATCTGCCGGTTATTATCTGTGCGCCGGTTTTGTATACCTCCCAGTGGACACACCTTATTTACTGGTTTTCAGATGACAATCTCTATGTGGGAGCGGACAGCATCCTGCAGTATTTTCCCTATTTTCTGTTTTTGCTCTATGTCATCCTCTTTGTGGGTCTGTTCACGTCGAGATACGCCAGTTTTGGTTCGGCGGAGAGGAAGGGCACTCTGGTAAGCATAATAGCAGCCACAGTAGGAGTTATGCTTCATGTCATCTACGGGATAGACGAGGACTACAGTACGCTTTTTGCTTCCCTGCTGCTCATTTATTATCTGTCCCTGTATGTATTGACATCCAAGGAGGATACGCTTACCCATCTTTTTAACCGTCAGTGCTATTATGCGGATTCGAAGAGACTGAAGGATCAGATCACTGCAGTGGTATCAGTGGATATGAATGACCTGAAAAAAATAAATGACAGTCAGGGACATGATGCGGGAGACGAGGCGCTGAAAACCGTGGCGGACTGTCTGACCAGGGGAAGGATGAAGAATAAAAAGGTGTACCGTATAGGCGGGGATGAATATGCGGTATTTTATCTGGACAAGAGCGAGGACGAGGTCCGAAAAGATATGGAGGATATGCGGGCAAACTTAAGCCGGACGAAATATGAGTGCGCTTTCGGATATGAAATGGTAAATAAAAAGGATGTCGATATTGATAAGACCATGAGCCTTGCAGATAAGGAAATGTATGCGAATAAGGCAAAGCTTAAGGATACCAATGAGCGCAGGATCGCAGCCCACAAGGAGGCAACGATCCGGGTAATGCACGAAGCTCTGGGGTCAGGAATGTGGGGTATGGAATTTGATGAAGCGGGAAAAATGATCTCCGTTGAGTGGAGCCCTGAATTCAGGAAGATGGTCGGATACAAGGATGAGAACGACTTTCCCGATAAGCTTGAGTCCTGGTCTGACCTTCTGCATCCCGATGATAAGAATGCGGTTCTGAAAGAATTCAGAGATACCATAAATGATTATTCCGGTCATAAGAACTATGATGTTGAATATCGTCTCAGGGTAAGAAACGGGGAATGGCGGTGGTTTCACGCTATCGGAAGGTTATTAAGGCGCGAGAACGGAGTACCGCTCTCATACGTGGGAATGTTCGTTGATATTACCGACAGGATGGGAGTACACGGAGCAACCGGGTGAGACTATGCAGAAAAAAGAAGAGTACAGACAGATAAGCATTGAGGGCTGTAAGCTTATCGGAATGGGGGCTCACGGCAAGGTTTACAGGATAGGGCCGGATGAGATAGTCAAGGTATACAGAGAAGATATCCCCCTTTCCAAGATACAGGAGGAGAAGGAAAAGTCAAGAAAAGCCCTTATCCTCGGGCTTCCCACTGCCATCTCCTTTGATATAGTGAAGGTGGGCGGGAATTACGGCGCCGTATATGAGCTTATCGATGCAGAAGCCACCGAAAAATTCATTGGCAGAAGCAGAGAAAATCTTGACAGATTCATATCAATGTCGGTAGAGCTTCTGAAGTTTATTCACTCCATAAAGGCTGATAAGGATGAGTTTCCCGATATGAAGGCCGACCATCTGAAGTGGATTGAAAATTCAAGAGAGCTTCTGGGGGATGACAAGGCAGACAGGATAAAGGGGATCATAGAGGAGGTTCCCGATACGGAAACCCTCCTTCATGGGGATTTCCACATAAAAAACATTATCATAAGCAAGGGCGAGCCTATGCTGATCGACATGGATACCCTGTGCTATGGTGATCCGGTCTTTGACCTTGCCACCATATCGAATTCATATTATTCATTTCCCAGGATGGCTGCCGATGCGGCAACCGGATTTCTCGGCATCAGCGTGGAGGATGCAGGTTATATCTGGCAGCGGACGCTTAAGTTGTATCATCCGGAAATGGACAGGGCAGAGCTTTTTGAAAGGGAAAAAATATGCCGGATCCTGGGATGTCTTCGTATTCTTGATTTCGGAAAACGGGGCGGAGATCCGGAACACAGAGAACTGATCATAAGGAAAAGTCTGGAATTTATTGATTCACTGCTGTGATGCAGTGTTTGACTGGAGGCGTTTATCCCGGCGGTGAGCATTGGATCCGGTATTGAATTTCCGGTCCGGCAGTGAGACTTCGGGCTCATATTTATTTCTCATCTGTATATATTGACAGAAGCGGGAGTATTGTCATATTGACAGAAGCGCCAGCATTGTCATCCTGAGCGCCAGCATTGTCATCCTGAGCGTCAGCGAAGGATCTTTTCTCCGGAAACATAAGATTCTTCGCTTCGCTCAGAATGACACTTATGAGAACATAAGATTCTTCGCTTCGCTCAGAATGACACTTATGAGAAAGGAAGATTCTTCGCTTCGCTCAGAATGACACTTATGAGAAAAGAAGATTCTTCGCTCCGCTCAGAATGACACATTGAAAAAGTCCCTGTAAATTTCTCGATAAAACAGGGATTAACAGCTGTTTATGACAGTGTTGTGACAGTTATGTGAAAGTAGTTATGTTAATATAGGGTGCTTAGACCTGCCTAAAAGGTAAGAGGTGATCGGTATGGCTGATGCTAAAGATGAAAACAACGTAGAAGACACAAAAGGAAAAAAGAAGGACGATAAGGACAAGAAGAGGCCGGTCGATGATCCATTTGCGTTTATTATGGATCTTTTGATCGATGTGATCAAAAGCTTCGTGAACGGGATGAAGGCAGGGTATCTGGGAACTCTGAACGAAAATGAGAATCAGAATCAGAAGAGCCAGAACCATATGAAAAATATGCAGACCATGATGGACTCCACCATGAAGATGTATCAGGGTATGCAGCAGCTTCAGAATATGCAGAGCCAGATGCAGCTCGGACCACAGAAGGGAAACGCTCCCCAGAAGCAGCAGGCTGCACCGGCCAAGGGCAGCCAGCCCCAGATGGGAAATATGCAGATGCCTAATATGAATATGGGCAATATGCAGATGCCCAACATGAATATGGGTAACATGCAGATGCCCAATATGAACATGGGAAATATGCAGATGCCCAATATGAATATGGGCAATATGCAGATGGGCGGTATGATGGGCATCATGATGAATGTCTGCATGCAGATGATGCAGACCATGATGAGCGGCATGATGCAGATGCAGCAGATGTACCAGGGTCAGATGATGCAGCAGGTGCAGAATCCCCAGATGCAGGAGCAGCAGCCGGAGAAGCAGGCGGAGCAGGCTGAGAAGCAGCAGGAGCAGCAGCCGGAGAAGCAGCAGGAGCAGCCTTCTAAGGAGCAGGCCGAAAAGCAGCAGGAGCAGGAAAACAGCCCCTCTGACAGTGAGATTGCAGAAGAGCTAATTAACAGTACAAAGGAATTAAAAGAAGCAAATGAAGAATATAAGCAGGTAAAGGCTGAAAATGATGCCGTTAAAGCCGAGGTCGAAAGTGAAGTGCTCCAGACTGAGGACATGATAGGCTACCATCAGCTGGATATGGATCAAAAAATAAAAGAGATCTCAAAGCTGAAGTCCGAGAAGGATACCGCTCTTGAGGATGACCGCGCAGAACTGAACCGGGAGATAGAGGAGGACGCGATAGCCAGTGAAAAGGCATTGATCAACAAGGGAATGCTCATTAATGACAATATCAACCCGGATGCCTCACCATTTCAGGAGAAGGATCTCGCGGAGGCTGAGACAAGCATAGTAAGGCTCAGTGATAAGCTAAAGGCTGAGGGCGCAGACAAGAGTGTGCTGGATGCGGTTGAAAAGTATAATAAAGAGGTCGTGGACTTCAATAATAAGGACTTAGACAAGCTTACAAATGCGGAGGATACGGTAAGAACCTATGACGCCGCAAAGAATTTCCTTGATGCCACGAAGCCAAAGCTCATAAATGAGGGTGCGAGGAAGGGTCAGTATGAGACCCTGAGTCCGGAGATGATGAAGGCGAGGACAGGAGCCCAGAAGCTTCTTAATTCCGTGGATCATTTTCAGGAAACCGAAATGAGAAAGAGAGCGGAGGCCAGAGCCGATGCCAGAAATAATAATCGTCAGTTCACTGCTACAAATAATCTGGAGATGAAATGGTTTTCAAAGAACGAGATCGATAAGGCCATCAGCTCTCTGGATAATATGAGGGATGCCAATGGCAAGCTTGGCCCTGGCGCCGAAAAATTCCATGGTGCTTTGAGTGAACTTAAGAACACTATGGGGAAAAAGAACGGAGGCATCAACGCAGATGCGTATGTTAATGTATATAATGCAGCGGACGGTTTTATGAAGGAATCCTTAAGCAGCAAAATGAAGGGTCCCGCACTGGATGCTGCAAGACAGGCCGGAAAGGACGTCCGTAAACGCCTTAATGAGAATAACAGGATAGATAAACTGAACATAGTTGCCGATTACGAGAAGCGCAGGCAGCTTCTCACGGAGAAGGCCGGAAAGATAAACGAACGCAGGCAGGCCCAAGAGCAGCGTGAAAAGAAGATCGCAGATTTAAGGACCGAGATGAGAGCCGCAAGGGGTCAGCGAAATGCCGCCAATACCGAAAAGCATCAGGAGAATAAGAGACGGCTCGATGAGTCCAATAAGAAGCTGGAAGCTGCAAAGCAGAAGAGGGATGCAGCAAGGAGCCGCAGACTTCAGGCAGAGCAGACAAAGAGAAGGTCCAGACAGCCTCAGGTGAAGGCGCCGCAGAAGAGTGCCATGGGAATGTAGGGCATTTTTTGGAAGGCAGACCGGCCTGAAGCAGAGTACAGGATATGAAGTATAACCTGAGGGGAGAAGAAACCGAAAATAAAGCGACGAAAGTGAGGGATAAGGCAGAGCATAAGGTCATATCCTTCCTTCGCTATTTTATTCCGTCCGTGGGTCCCCTTGTGATCTATATTGCGGCGGAGGCACTTTTGGTGGTTCTGGGATCAACCCTGATCCACTCGAATCTCAGCCATGCCGAATTCAGAGAACAGAAGATGAACCTCTATATGATGGCAGGGGTGATGCTTACCTTTGTTCTCTTGAGAGCGTATTCAAAAAAGAGAAGCAGTACCTTTTTCGAGGATGCCTCTCTTTACCTGAACAATATAAGTATTGTAAAAACGGTGGGATTTATTGTTTTCGGGCTGGGGCTGTCCCTGGCGCTTTCGGCATTTATTTCCCTCCTTCCGAAGATAGGACCGGTGGCGACCTACAGTGCCACCATGGACAGGCTGTACCACACCTGGTCACTGTATGTTGCGGTGCTTTTCAATACCTTTTTCACTCCCATAGTGGAAGAGGTGATATTCAGAGGATATATGCTGAACGGCCTCCTGCCGCACTGGGGCGAGAAAAGGGCGCTGTTCACGGTAAGCTTTTTATTCGCCCTGATGCATGGGACGGCGCTCTGGATGGCTTATGCCTTCGCTATGGCATGGATCATAGGCAGGGTTTCGATATATGAAGACAACATTTTTTACGCCATATGCGTGCATATGGGCTTTAATCTGTTTTCCACCGTTCTCTGGTTCCTGTATCTTTTCAGACCGGAGACAAAGGTATTTCTGGAGGAGAACAAACCCTTTGTATTGATGCTCGGAGTCACAGGGGGAGCCTTTGCACTGCTCTTCAGCAAGCTTTACAGAGCAGAAAGGGAAAGCCTTTTTGTAACGAGGTTCTTTCAGGGAAAGGTATGATCAAGGTGGTTATATATGGATGAGCAGGGTTCTGGAATAAACTTTATGAAATGGATACCGCTTTCAATAGGCGGTGTGATCTTCCTCGGGGTCTTGACACAGTCCGTGCTGTTAGGTCTTTCATCTTATTTTTCCACGGGGAGCATCGCGTTTTCCGGATCGGAAATGAGCGGGATCCTTTCGCCTACAACCCTTATGTACGGCCTGGCTGAGATGGGCGTGATCTTCGCTTTCGTGCTGGTCAGCAGCAGCGGGAGCGTGCTTAAGGCGTCGAAAAATATGCTTGGGGGAAAGACCGAGAGAGTTGAGGGATCCCTTGAAAACTCCCGCTGGATGGAGGAGAAGGAGAGAAACGAGCTCTTTCCGAAGACCCAGTTTAAGAAGCTAAAGGATCTGAAAAAGGACGGGATTCCGCTTTACGCGGTATATAACAGTAAGAAAAAGGATATGGACATAAATATAATCTCTCCGGCTCACGGCATCATCATCGGTGCTACCGGTTCCGGTAAGACCACCACCTTTGTGAATCCCGTGGTCCAGATACTGGGACGTGCAAAGGCGGGTTCGTCAATGATATGCACGGACCCTAAGGGAGAGCTTTTCCAGCTTCACTCCAAGCTGCTGACGGAAAACGGATACAAGTGCATGGTTCTTGACCTCCGTGATCCCTACAGTTCCTTCCGCTGGAATCCGCTGGGATCGATCTTTGACGTGTATCAGGAGTATCTCCATATGGGTGACGATATTCTGGAGCACACCGATTCAATAGATGATTATCCTGATCTGAAGAAGGTTCACGACAGATCACAGTTCAGTGACGGGGAACCCTGGTATGAGTGGCAGGGCTCTGCCTATGCGGTACGCATAGACCTGATAAACAAGGCCAGGGTGGAAAAGCAGAAGCTTTACGATGAATGCTATGAGGACTTAAACGACCTTATCTCGGTTATCTGCCCCATAGAGAATGAAAAGGATCCCGTCTGGGAGAAGGGTGCCAGATCCATAATCATGGCAACTGCTCTCGCAATGCTTGAGGACTCCGAGGATCCTAAGCTCGAGATGACCAAGGATAAGTTCTGCTTCTACAACATAAACAAGGCGGTGTCAAATTCTGAAAATGAATTTGCGGCATTAAAGGACTATTTCGAGGGAAGATCAAAGCTTTCAAAGGCGGTGGGTCTTTCCAAGCAGGTTCTGTCCGCTGCCGACCAGACCCTTTCATCATATATGAGTATTGCCTTTGACAAGCTCTCAATGTTCAATGATGAAGGACTCTGTGCCCTTACCAGTGCTACAGACATAAAGCCCGAGGAATTTGCCGACAGGCCGACGGCGCTTTTCCTAAAGATACCTGATGAAAAGGATACGAGACATGCCCTTGCGGCGGTATTTATCCTCTGTATTTACAAGGCGCTTATCAAGGTGGCATCCGCAAGAGAGGATCTTTCCCTTCCGAGGAACGTTTTCTTCCTCCTGGACGAATTCGGAAACATGCCGAAGATCGATAAGTTCGACAAGATGATCACGGTCGGCCGGTCGAGGAAGATCTGGTTTGAGATGATAGTGCAGTCCTTTGCCCAGCTAAAGAACGTCTACGGTGAAACAGTAGCGGATATCGTAAAGGGTAACTGCGGTATCAAGCTGTTCATCGGTTCAAATGATATGCCGACCTGTGAGGAGTTTTCAAAGCTCTGCGGTAATATGACCGTCAAAACCTCCAGTGTTTCATCGGGACTGAAGGACAAGACCGGTAATATCAACGTATCCACCCAGCTGCAGCAGAGACCGCTTATTTATCCGAATGAGCTTACGAGGCTGAACAATGCGAAGAGTACAGGTAATTCTATTGTGGTCACCTTCAATAATTATCCGTTGATGACCAAATTTACGCCTTCCTACAAATGTCCTTTATATGAGATGGGTCAGATGGATCTGACAGAAGTGAGGTCTAATGTGTTTTTCGGTGATGATGTGTACTACGATCTTGATGAGAGAAATTATCTGATACTTGATGAGGGAAAGGAAGAGGAGACAGGGGAAGAGTCCGAAGGAGCCGGGGCCGAAGGAGAAGCCATGGAAGCTGAGGATGATGTCATGACTGAAGATCCCGGGATTGAAGGGGAGGAATACGGGGATCCTCAGGAGGAGTATGATCCTGAATGGGAGTCTGATGAAGACGGCGGGGAGCCGGAAGATGAAGACTACTATGATGAAGACGAAGAGTATGAAGGGGATGAAGGGGATTATACTGAAGACTTGGAGGACGATATCCCGGATGAAGGATCCGATGATATCGATGAGGAGAGTGTTATGGAGATCATGGCTGACCTTATGAAGGATTATGAGGAAAGCTCATCAGAGTGGCTCTCCGATGATGAAATGGAGGAGGCAGCAGTCTGATAAATGGAGAGACTTAAAAGGTTACTTGGATACGCAACGGTATCACTGCTGTCACTGTGGATACTGTTTCTTGCTGTATTCGGGAACTCTGTAGAGATAAGGGCTGACGAAGAGTCATCATCGTCATCATCAACTACATCGTCTTCTTCCGGTACGGGGCAGAGCTTATATGATGCGCTGAGAGCTATCTACGGAGATTCATCTTCGTCCAGCAGTTCTTCCAGTTCATCATCCACCACGTCGTCATCCTCCACGGTGACGACGGAGCAGATAATGGAAAGGATGGAAACGGAACCCATAGGACCTTCCGTTGAAGAAGCATCGCTGGATGAGCTTTACCACGAAGATTACAAGGTGTATGAGGAGAAGCTGGGAGAAGATTACACCATATACACGAATGTAAAAAACGGCGGAGTCACCAACAGGCCGGTTGTGATAGATGTGCCAAAGGGCGTCGGGGTTTCCCTGAAAAAAGACGGATCCGACATGGCCTTTGCTTCAAAGCAGGTTTTGGACAGGGAGGGCAGCTATGTCCTGAACTTCTATATAGTATCAAATGGAGAAGATGTAAAGAATTTTGCTTCACAGACATACCTCAGGGCAAAGTTCCGCTTCAGGATACAATATTCTCCCGGAGTCGCGGGAGTAGTCGGAGAGGGAGCCGCGGAGGAAGAGGTCTCCGCAAACGAACTGACCGAGAGCCCGGAGTATCTGCCTGAGGATATGCTTCCGGATGACTTTGAATACGACGAAAGCGAATTCGAGAACCTTACTGAGGAGGAACCGGAGGAGCCGAAAGAGACTGCACCTCCCGAGGAAGAAGAGCTGAAGAGTGAGTACGACAGCGATATGGGCTACTACCGGAACACACTCCGAACCGGGGATTTCTTCTACAGCAACGTTCCAAACGGGGGTATCAGCAATGAGGGAGTGCTTGTTCAGGAAGCGGAAGGCCTGACCTTTACGGCATATATGAACGGGCAGCCCTTCGAGGATTTTGCCCCGGGAGAATACATACAGACCACCGGCAGCTTTGAGGTATATGTTTCCAAGGAAGGAGACAGTGCTTTCAGCCAGAAGTACAGCAAGGGAAATCCTGCAATAAGGTTCCGGATCGTGAACGGACCGGTTTCCGATCTCCGTATTATCACTGCTCCGGACGGAATGACCATAAGAAATGTACGCTGTAACGGCCTGGATTTAAGCCACGAGGAAGCCTTCATCAGCAGGGATACCGTTTATCTTGCTTCGGACGGAGAGTACGAGCTTACTCTGGAGGATGATGCCGGAAGCAGGGATGTATACTTCACCCTGGACACAGTTCAGCCTGTTGTATCTGTCGGAGTGCAGCCGAATGAGGCAACTATCAGCTATCTTAGCAATGATGTGTCACGAGCCGTTCTTTACAAAGGAGACGAGCTCGTAAGTGATCCTGAGCTTTTGCAGACTGTTACCAAACCCGGTAAGTACACGCTGTATGTCTATGATAATGCGGGAAACTATACCAAGTCGGAGTTTACCGTGAACTACCGTATCAATGCCGCGGCTGTGATAGCCATTATCGCAGTGGTAGCACTCATAGCGGGTGTGATAATTTACCTTGTAAGGATGAAAAAGAAAGTGAAGGTAGTATAGCTTGTTCTATCCCACAATCTTAAGCTTCAATTCCATGATGAATGCACTCATGGATTTCATAGTGGAAAACCAGATCGTGGACATCATTAAAGGGGTGTTCTGGTCGGTTCAGGGACTTGCGATACAGCTATTAAGGGAGTACCTGTACACGCAGGCCTATTTCTTTCTGATTCTGCTGCTGGATCTGGTATGGGTGCTGGAGCAGGCCTTTGATGTATTTTCCGGAACCCAGATCGTGTATGTGAACGATACTGCGGGTAATGTCCTCGGACAGGAGGACTTTATGACCGCCGTATTTATCGGGAGTCCGGTGCAGAATGCCTACTGGTATTTTATGCTGGCCGCAACCGTTTTGTGTTTCTTCTTCACTATCATTGCGGTGATAAAGTCCATGGGAGAGGGTATAAGTGAGCTGAGAAGGCCGGTTACTGCGGTTCTGCGGCAGGCTTTCCAGGCAATTCTCACCTTCCTTCTCATCCCTACGGCCTGTATTGCGGTGATGAAGCTTGCAGGCGCCATTACGAAGATAATCTCACAGACTGCGGGAGAGTTCCAGGACCAGAGGATCACAGACATTGTTTTTGTTCTAATAGTAGGGGACAACTGGAAGTCGGAGGCGGGGAGAAAGATATGTTCAACCGGCAGGATGTTCTCAAAGCTCTCCAGCAGAAGCTACATAAAATGGAGAGATATAAATTATTTATATGCATATGTGGTCGTGATATTTATGATCGTGGTGATGATAACCATAGTTATGCAGGCGGTCATGAGGGCGCTTATGCTTGCGATCCTCTTCCTTACGAGTCCCTGGTTCGTATCAATGATACCACTGGACGGGGGAGAGAAATTCAAGAGCTGGAGAAGGCTCTTCGTGGGATTTTCCTTTGCCACCTTCGGACCTCTTCTGGTAATGAGGGTATATAATATTCTCCTCGTAAACATCGGGATTTCGGGGGATATAAGCTTCGGCAGTGAATTCAATCCCTTTACGGGATGGATATTGAAGCTTGCCATAACCGGGTTCGGACTGGTAGGAGCCTGGCAGAGCCAGTATCTCATCCTGGAGATATTCAGCCCTGAAACGGTAGGGCTTCTGAAGCAGTCGCAATTCCTGGCAAAGATGGCCGGGGACACAGCAAAGAAGGCCGCATCTGCGGCGGCAGCATATGCAACCGGAGGCGCTTCCAAGGCAGGGGAAGCCCTGGGCGGCGCTCTTGCCAATATGAATAAAAACAGTAAGGAATGAATAATCTAAAGGAGATTCTGTGAAAGATTCTTCGGGCTTCGCCCTCAGAATGATATAAAGGGAATGATCAGGGGCAGATAAATGGAAATAGTTCAGCTTTGGGGTTTACAGGATGTATATGATTACATATATAAAAACATTCTGGATCCGGTATGGGAGTTTGTGAGCAGTTGTATCTCCACGGGCTTTACATACCTGGCCAATGGTATTTCTATTGCCTTAAATGCTGTCCTGAATTCGCTTTTCGGGGAGATTATAAGTATTTTCCTCGACTGGTTCTACGCAAAGTGGTTTGCTCTTCAGTCGGCGATACTGCTCCTTCTTGATTGTATAGAGGACTGCTTCAATATAGTGAGCGGGCTAAGTCCTGTTTATTTGAGAGCAGGAGGAGGCACGAGAGCGGTTACAGGCCGTGGAGTTCCCATACTTCTCGCGGTCTTCCAGCAGAAGGCTGTGCAGAATGCCATTATTGTGATGATAATCGTCGGATTCTGGCTCTGCTTTGCCATGGCGATCCTGGCGACAGCCAAAACCATCCTGGAGCTTGGGGGAGAGCAGAGTAAGCCGGTTACCCACGTTCTGAAGATGACAGCAAAGTCACTCCTGTATCTGGTGCTGGCGCCGTTTACCGCGGTGGCTCTGATCCTCCTTTCACAGGCCATTCTTACCACCATAGATAAGGGTCTGACCGAGGGAGAGGGAAAGACAAGTATAGCGAGGATAATCTTCTGCATATCTTCCCTTGATGCCATCGACACCTCAATCACATCGGACGGTGCCGAGTATAATGTCAGCTATGCCGACGGGCCTTCCAAGGCATCTCTTACGGATAAATACAGGGCAAAATTTTATTATGAGGATGACCATTTCCTTATTCCAAACTTTGTAAATCCGATCGTTGCAAGACTTACCTTTACCTTTTGGGGTTTTGACTACTTTATCAGCCTGGGCTGCGGTATCTTCTTTACCGTGATCATGTGTATGGTGCTGGCGGTCTTTATAGGCAGGATATTCGACGTCGTGGTGCTGCTTATCATAGAGCCCTTCTTTGTGGCAATGATGCCCTTTGACGACGGGGAATATTATAAGAAGTGGTTCGAGCTTTTCCTGGGGAAGCTTTTCCAGGGCTTTGGCTCTGTAGTCGGCATGAGGGTATATCTGATGATCCTTGAACAACTCTTTGCCGGAAATATCAGCTTTTCAAATTCCAACTCTATAGGAGCGAGACTTCAGGATTATCTCATTATGCTCCTTTTCGCAATGGGAGGCGGCGTTGCGGTACAGCATGTCGGACCTCTTATTACCGGTATCCTGAGCCAGGGAGCAGCCTCCGGAGAGCAGGCTTACGCTGCTGCCGGCGGAGCAGTCGGAAAGTATATAGCCAATAAGGAGATGGGATTCGTAAAGAAGGCGGCAACCTCCACAGCCAAGAAGATCGGCGGAGGCATTGGAATGGGATTAATGGAGATCGCCAAATTCCAGGGTAGACGCGGAGGCGCAGGAGGTGCCGGAGGCATGGGCGGTCCCGGAGGTATCGGCGGAGCAGCAGGCGCCGCAGGTGGTGCCGGAGGAGCCCTCGGAGCACTCGGGCAGTTTGTCGGAATGCGGCCTCAGGGAGGATCGGGCGGTAAGCCCGGCACCATGGGAGCTATCGGAGGAGGCGGTGCCGTATCATCCATGCAGCAGTCCTTAAGCAGCGTCAAGACCTCTGTAATGGCTGCAGGACTCATAAACAATAATCCTAAGGGAACCGGCGCTGATAAAGGCGGAAAGAAGGATGAGAAAGCGCCGAATGCAGGAAAAGATAATAAGGGAGTACAGATGAGCGAAATGCTGCAGGGAGTCGGAAACAAAAAGGGTTCCGAAGGCGATCAGGGCAGCTTCAGGGGAGGAAACCAGAGTAAAGGAAGCAATGCCGGAGGAGGAAAACCCGGAGGCGAGTCTCCTTCGAAGGGCAATAGCGGTGGAAAAGGTAGCAGCGGAAGTGTAAACAAGAGCAGCGGCGCTGGTAAGGCAGATCAGGGCAGCAGCAACAGCGATGGTCAGAAAACCATGCAGGATATAGTTTCCGGTAATCAGGACAACGATCCTCTGAACACTGCCTTTATAGACGACGGAAATGATGATGGCGGACGCTTTGACAGCGGAAGCGTAAACCAGGGAAGCAGCGGAAGCGTAAACCAGGGCAGTGGCGGAAGTGCGAACCGGAGCAGCGGCGGAAGCGTAAACCGGAGCAGCGGCGGAAGCGTAAACCGGAGCAGCAGCGGAAGCGCAAACCTGGGTAACGGCAGTGTTAATCAGGGTTCTTCCGGCTTAGGCAGCAGTATCGGCAGCAGCGGAGGCGGCAGCCAGAGTACTATGCAGGATCTGGTGGGAAATACCGGAGACAACAGTCTTGGAAGCGGACAGGCGACCATGCAGGATATAGTTTCCGGAAATCAGGACAATGATCCTCTGAATACAGCCTTTATTGATGACGGAAACGATTCCGGAGGCAGCTTTGACAGCGGCAGCTTAGGCGGCGGAAGTCTAGGCGGCGGAAGTCTTGGCGGCGGAAGCCTTGGAGGCGGCAGCTTAGGCGGTGGAAGTCTTGGCGGCGGAAGCCTTGCAGGCGGCAGCTTAGGCGGTGGAAGCCTTGGCGGCGGAAGCCTTGGAGGCGGGAGTCTTGGCGGCGGCAGCTTAGGCGGCGGAAGCCTTGGAGGCGGCAGCTTAGGCGGCGGCAGTTTGGGAGGCGGCAGCCAGAGCACTATGCAGGATCTGGTGGGAAATACCGGAGACAGCAGCCTGGGAGGCGGAACGGTGACTATGCAGGATATAGTTTCCGGAAGTCAGAACAATGATGCTCTGAATACAGCCTTTATTGATGACGGAAATGACTACGGAGGCAGCTTTGACAGCGGCAGCCAGAGCAGCGGACAAATGACCATGCAGGATATCATAGATGGTGGTGATGATCCGCTTAACAGTGGTTTTATTAATTACGATAATGATGATGATGACGGAGCCTTTTAATATATGATGAGGGTTATTCCGAAAAGAACAAATGTAAGGATGGAGCTCTTCCGGGGCGTCGAGGTAGTTGACGTTATCGTCGGTGCGGTAGGAGCTCTTATAGCCATAAGCTTCGCTGTGTCCAATCTGCCGGCTAAGCTGATTTTTGCGGGAATAATGCTGGTTATCACCGTTACTCTTGTGATACCCCTTGGTGATGAAAAGGGTTATATGATCGTACTTTTCGGCCTCAGATTCTTTGGGCAGCCGAGACATTTTGTGAAACGGAGCAAGGTGGAGGACACGGGGAAAAAGAAGGACAGGGAGCAGCTGACGGTAGAGGATGTGACACCCTTTACCGGTATTGACGGAAAGTACATAGAGTACGGAGATAAGTATTCTGCTGTAGTTCTTAATATACCGTCTGTTGAATTCAGGTTCTTCACCCAGATCCGGCAGGACAATATGATCGACCGTGTTTTCGGCGGGATACTCAGAACCGCAGCGGATGAAGAGGTCATCAACCTTGTAAAGCTGGATCAGCCCGTGGTATATGATGAATTTATTTTAAGCGAACAGAGAAAGCTGGAAGAGCTGAAAGAGGCCTATCTTAACGGTGTCTTCAATAAGGATGAGCTTACCGTCAGAGTGGGTATTATCCAGGACAGGATAGAACATCTCCAGGATATCGACTTCAGGAACAAGGTCTACATGCCCTTTCATTATCTAATGTTCATCTATAAGGACAGGCAGTTCCTTGACAGTCAGATAAAAAACGCCATACAGGACTTTGCCTCTGTAAATATGGAGTGCCACCAGCTGGAGGGGAGTGAGCTTGCCGTATTCCTTAAGTATAATTACGGTATGAACTTTGATGAGAGGGTGGCGAAGGAGATAAGCCCCGATCAATATATGGACTGGATCCTGCCGGATGAGATAAAGATAGGAACCAGAACAATACAGTATGACGACCTGATCACCCACAATTTCAGGCTTAGGGATTTCCCGGTGCTGGTGGGAAATTCCTGGGGCGCCGAGATGTTCAATACGGTTGGGACCAAGGTTATTATGAAGATGTCCCCCATAGAGAGGGGGAAGGGCATAAGACAGATCGACCGCTCTCTTGAAGAACTCAGGGATCAGAGGAACAGTACCGGAAAAGCCAGCCGGATAATCGACCTGGACAGCCAGATACAGGCTCTGGCTCATGTACTCCGCTCCATGCAGGGTGAGAATGAGACATTGTTTAACGTAAATGTGTTCCTGCAGATAAATGATTACGACCTTTCAGAGCAGAAGAAGAGTACTTATAAGACTAAGGCGGATCCGAATTCCAGAAAGAAGAGGGTGCGGCAGGCTTTGTCCGAAGAAGGCTTCAGGGTCACGGATATGTTTATGCAGCAGTTTGAAGCCTATTCATCCGAATCCCTTTCCGGCTATGATGCCTTTGAGAGATATAAGAGGGGCATACACTCCACCTCCTGTGCTGCGGTATTCCCCTTCGTATATAAGAGCCTGTGCGACGAGGACGGACTATATATAGGAGATTCATCGGGGATCCCCGTATTCATCAATTTCTTCAGAAGGGACTCCGAGAGGGTAAATTCCAATACTGTTATTATAGGAAAATCCGGTTCCGGTAAATCCTATGCCACGAAGAGCATACTCGCACAGCTGGCTGCCGAAGATTCAAAGATATTCATACTCGATCCCGAGAATGAGTACACAAAGATGGCAGCGGGATTAAACGGAAAGATCATAGACGTGGGCTCCGCAACCCAGGGGAGGCTGAATCCCTTCCATATCATCACCTCTCTTTCGGATGATGAGGAGGACAGTGAGGAAGCGGAGGAGAATGCAAAGGCAAATACCTTCTCCACCCATCTGCAGTTCCTGGAGGAATTCTATCGCCAGATACTGCCGGGGCTTTCTCCCGAGGCACTGGAATTTTTAAACAGCCTTACAACCAGTATGTATACCAGCCGGGGTATCGATCAGGATACGGACTTTTCAAAGCTGTCTCCTTCGGACTATCCCACATTTAATGATCTGTATGACGATATACTGGAGTCTTTCCAGACGGGCTTTTCGGATAATGATTATACCAAGGCGATCCTCAGAACCCTTATGGCCTCTATTTCCAAGTTTGCGGAGGGTGGCAGGGACTCTACCCTTTGGAACGGCGAAGCAACCATAACCACTGAGGAAAACTTTGTGGTTTTTGATTTCCAGTCCCTTCTTGCAAATAAGAACGGTACCATAGCAAACGCCCAGATGCTGCTCGTTTTGAAGTGGCTTGATAATGAGATAATAAAGAACCGTGAGTACAATATGATGTACCACGCCAACAGGAAGATCGTAATAGTAATAGACGAGGCGCATGTATTCATAGATGACAAGTATCCCATAGCTCTGGACTTTATGTTCCAGCTTGCGAAGCGTATCAGAAAATATAACGGTATGCAGATAGTCATCACACAGAATATCAAGGATTTCGTCGGTACGGAGGAGCTTGCCAGAAAGTCCACGGCGATAATCAACGCAAGCCAGTACAGCTTTATTTTCCCGCTGTCGCCCAATGATATGACAGATCTGATAAAGCTGTATGAGAATGCCGGAGCCATAAACGAAAGTGAACAGGATGACATAGTTAATAACGGAAGAGGACGGGCCTTTGTCATTACCTCCCCGGGTGAGAGGACCAATGTGGATATCGTGGCAGGGGAAGGTATAGAGGCACTGTTCACTATGACATAAATAAAGAGGATTGGAAAGAAAAATGAAAAAAACACTGCTAGGGATCATAGTTCTGTCGATTTTCACAGCTTCTTTCCTGACCGGCTGCGGAGAAAAAAAAGCAGATGTGCCTGCCACCGCGGAGGATGGGATACTGAGGGTCGGGATAGTTGACGGAAAAGACAGATTCGCAAAGAATGAAGCCGGAGCTCCGGTAGGTATAGAAGCAGACCTCGCAAGGAGAGTAGCTGATGCGGGAGGATATGCCATCCGTCTCTCACTGGTGAATGACAGTGATGCCCTGCTAAGCGGAATGCTGAACGGAGAATACGATCTGGGCTTTGGAAGAATAACGGATACGGATCAGAGGATAGGGAATCTGTCGGTTTCGGTTCCTTATGGCAAGGGTTGTCTCTATCTCGCAACCCCGAAAAGGAACTATCTGAACTGCTTAACCTCCATCCATACCGGGACACTGGGTTTCACCACCAGAACAGAGGGAATAAAGGATGAGGTAAACGGTATAGATTCTATAGTGAATCAGCCTTACACAGATATTTCCCTGATGTCGGATGACATAGCCATGGGCAATATACTGGCGGGATTGGTGACGGAAAGGGAGGCCATATCCATGATAAATGACAGGGTACAGGCTCAGGAGCTCCTGAATTCCCCCAGAGAGAGCTATGTGGCACTGGCTCCGGAGGGGTCCCCCCTTATTGAAACGGTGAACGGAGTCATCGGGGATTTCAGGCTCGAGCAGGCCGGGATACCGAATGAATAAAGATTCTTCGGGCTACGCCCTCAGAATGACAAGGAGGCTGCGCCCGTAGAATGACAAATGTCATCCTGAGCGAAGCGAAGGATCTTTTACGGGGCACTGCCGCACATAGTGCGTCAAAACGTGCCCGAAAAATGTCCACTGGACATTTTTCCATCCTGAGCGAAGCGAAGGATCTTATAGGCGAAGCGAAGGATCTTTCCACAACAGTAATAACAGTCTTAACAGGAGGTTTGAGATATGTCAGAAAAAGTAGTATACAAGCTCAGAGAAAGGGTGGATGCCAATAATGCACAGGAGGTGCAGAAGGAGCTGGAAGAGGTGTCCGGTGATGGTTCCATCGATCTGGTGATCGATTTTGCTGATAATAAGTATGTGAGCTCTGCAGGGCTTCGTGCCGTACTTTTCATACAGAAAAAAATGAAAAAGGGAGGCGGCAGTGAGACACTGATCAATGTGTCGGATGCGGTCAAGGAGATATTTGATGTGACCGGTTATTCCAGATTTTTGGTGATCGAATAAAAAAACAGGCTCATTTTCCGAAATCATCTGTATATATAATTAGAAAGGGGGATGATGAGTTGGCCTTTTTTGACAGTCCGAAAAATATGGCTCTCTGGAACAAGGAACTGGCAAGTCTGGATGCGGAGAGAGAACGGCGGAAGGAAGAAGGATATAGGCCGGAGATGAAGGTTATTGACGGAAGCGGCCGGGCAAGCCGGACAGTTGGAAATAACCCTTATGTACGCCGTATCACCCTAAAGGAGCTGGAGGAAATAGAGAGGAGAGCCAGGGCAGAATCGGGCGGATCCGAAATGACCGGAGGTATGCAGAAGAAAGCCAATAGACAAAACAGCGGTCCGTCAAGGGAAGCCTCTGCGGTAATGTGATGAAAAAAACCGGAATAAGGAAGAGGCTTGTATTTCCGGTACTCCTGATCTTTTGCTGGTTCCTCCTGACTGCAGCAGGCAAACCGAGAGAAAAGGTGATTCTGGAAGCAGATCCGGTGCTATCCGCAGAATATACAGACGGCAGATTCAGATACACCATGCCGAACGGGGCATATTTCACAATGAGCTGTCCTCTGGGAGGGATCACGGATGAAGCTGTGGAAGTGATGACAGGGAAGGATGCCTGGATAGTGTCTTTTCTGGAGGACGGGGAGTCCTGTTTTCCGCAGCAGGATTACCACTCGGTCAGCGAGGCTCTGGCAAGCGTGCCGGATCACGTGATAAGGAGTGCATCACTTGAAAAGAAAGGTTCCTATCTCTTTCACATAAGGAGTACGGTGACCGACAAGAACGGGAGAGAGACATATGATGTTTACGGAGGATTCCGTATAGTGGCAGCGAATGTTCCCATAGGCTCCTCCTATATCGAAGCTCCTTATGATTATGTGGTAACAGAGATAAGGCTCAATGGAAAGAAGCTAAATACAGCCGGGGGAGAAAGGGCGGAGCTTGTACGGGACGGACAATATGAGATGCATTTCAAACCCGTAAGGGGCAGTCTTCCCGAATGGACATCAGTTTTTTCAAGGGATACCACGGCACCTGCACTTATTTTCACTCCGAAGCTTTCGGGGAATCCGGAGGAAAAACCGGTCAGCTTCAAACCTACGGAGTCAGACGCAAAAATACGGGTACTTCTGAACAACACGGAGGTCACCCTGCACAATATGACGGCGGCTGCCAATGGGAGATACATTGTCACGGTCTCCGACTCCGCCGGAAACAGTAACGAATATTCCTTCAGCGTGAAAGTGAAGGAAAAAACCTCTGCTTTGCCTTATTTTGTAATAGTGCTCATCATTGTGGTACTGTCGCTATCAATAGTGGCCTTTGAGCACAGGAGAATGAGGATCATATAGAAACAAATAATTATTTATAGAAAAGGAGAACAAAACATGAAGAACATTATGACTAAAGCAAAGTACCCGTTGACACTGCTCACTTTTGCAATTTTTACTTTTGCAAACAGCACACTTGTATTTGCAACTGACAAGGCCAGCAGCAGCGCCTCCTCAGGCGGAAGCGGAGCAATGGATTTCTCAGGCGCAGCGTCTCCTGTTGTAAGTCTTATCAACAGCCTTATAGGACCTGTTATTTCCGTAGTTGTAGCCGTAGGTGCGATCTACTGTGTTATCCTCGGCGTGAAGCTTGCAAAGGCAGATGAGCCGCAGGAAAGAGAAAAGGCCAAGATGGCATTGAAGAACGCTATAATAGGATTCTTCCTCATATTCATACTTATTGTTGTTATGAGACTTATGGTTCCCACACTTGTAACCTGGGTTGAGAACAGCACCAAGACAACAATGAATGTAACTTATTGATCAGGTATTGAATAAGTGAAGGCAGCATCCGTGAAGACCGTAAAGAAATCATATGATCGAAATACGTTCCTTAAGCGGATGCTGTCTTTTTTTGTTGCCTTTTCCCTTGTGCTGCAGCTTTCGGGTTGCGGGGGCGGAAGTCTCGTTAACGAGTCCATGCCGGAACCCATAAAAAAAGACGAAATAAGCGTAAATGCATTAAATCAGGAAGCGCCAACAAAGAGGGAAAAGGAGGAGGTTGATTTCTCCACAGACAGATTCGGCGTGGATGGAGTCAACGCCTTTTACATACTTCCGGGACTTGAAAATATTCCGGGAGCCATGGCCTGCTTTGAGGTGCTGGATTACAATTCCCTGGGGGAATTTGTATATTACTATGTGACTCCCTGCTACGCGGATCCTGAGGAGATCGAGGAGTATAACAGCGGTTCAAGGAAGAGCGGAAAGGTGGAGGACAGGGATACCATGCCCGATCCCGAGGGGAGAAGGGAAGACTACGAATATGATGCAGAGGTTTTGATGTCCTATAATCCGGACAGCGGCAAATACCGGGTCATGCTCGCAAAGACCTATGAAATAGATAAGGTCAATGAATTTGATCCCGAGAAAGAGGGGCGGCCCTATTTTTACCTTATAAAGCAGGAGGATAGTACATATGATGCGTTTATATCGGAGAGAGCTCTTGCCTGTAAGGTAGCAGGAAGGGAGGAATATCTGATAGTCGATCAGGGAAGCCTTTCCGGTATGGTATATGATGCCTGGGGCAATAAGAAGTTTACGATGACATACAAAAACACTCTGGATAATGAAGCAAAAAATAAGCAGGACAGCCTGTATAAGCTGCGGATCGACAGAACACGTATGTCAGACACTGACAGGTTCGAAGGAGATGAAAAATTTGATAAATGGCTTGATTCATCGGGAAAGAATGATCAGGACGTAAAACCCGGAGGTGCAGGGGACAATCCCATGAATGTCCTCATTACAGGAGTGTCCATGACGGATTCCTATGAATCATATCTCGGCGCAACTTTCTTTCTCGGGGATAATCCAATGGCTGCTTCTGCAGAGATCAGCACCACATACATGATCTACAGACAGTCTCTTGATACCGGGAACGGAGCAATGCCCTATATTTCTGTAAACTATAACGCGGATAAGCAGAGGGAGACGTGGCTGTCACTGGACAACAAATTTTTTAAGAGTTATGACGAATACAGAAATACTCTGGGCTACAGTATGGATGATCTGAAGTCCGGAAAGTCCGGTGATGAATATAAGGACGATTTCTCACCCTTTATCGCCGGAGATGAAAAGGGAGATGCCTCTGTATTTATCGAGATACCGGATATTGCCGACATTCCGTCTTCATGGTTTGATCATAATTTTATGACTGAACTATTTAAGGACAGCGGAGTAAGAGAGTCTGAAATTACTTTCCTTATTTACCTTCTGGAAAATAAAAATACTATAAACGACTACGACAGAAGGGTGATGCTTTTAACGCATCTCACGTCTTTGGATATTCCTGCAAAAAGAGCTCTGCAGACCATTGTGGCGGATGCTCTGCCAAGGGGGATGAAGGAAAAGAACGCGGATAAAGACTCTGCATCCACTCTTGCTTTCTTTAATGACTACGGGTGGATCTTAAAACCGGGGGAATATCAGGACGGGTCTGATATCGGTTTTTATACCCTGGCGCCCGTAAATGTGTATGGCGTGAGCAAGATGTCTGATCATACCCTGAGTATGGTTTCTTCAAACGGTATTTACAAGAATTACATTGCTCCCGTGGACTATTTTCCTGAGGACTCGGATAATCTGAACTTTGAAGAATCCATAAAAAAGAATTATCAGACCAAACTCGAAATGGAGCCCTATGAAACGGAAGAGAAAAGAAAACGCACCTGCTATATTTATGACCTTGAAACAGCTGATAAGCAGAAGGAGGAAGTAATAAAGGAGTCAGGGCTTTCTGATGATGTAAAGGCGACTATTGATGAGATCACGGATATCCTCCGGACAGATACCGAAACCTGGCAGAATATGGAGCTGGCCTGGCTTGTAAAAGAGGCCACCGGGGATATGGAGGAGCTTCTTGACGAGATCGCGGATAAGGCGGAGGAAGCAAATGACGACGGGGATCTTGATGACGATAAGTATGAAGAGATCGAGGACTTTGTGGAAGAGCAGGAAGAGGATATGGAGGACAAGGATCCCGAGACTCTGTATGAAGAGATGAGGGATGATGCAGAAGAAAAGCATGATAAGGGAGAATTAAGCGACGAAGAGTATGAGCAGATTCTGAAGACCATCGACAAGGCTGAGGAAGAAGGTCTTGATGTGGACGAGGAAGTGCTTGAAAGGCTTTTAAAGGGAAGCACACTCATTGCGGAAGGACAGAGGGCAATAGCACGCGGCAGCGACAGATTGAAAAAGAAAATGCTTGAAAGGGTGGAGGAGCTTGCCAAGGAGATCCCTGAGGATATAAGGGAGGGGATGCTCTATCTCTGCGCCGGCTTTTCCATAGATGTTCAGGAATGTAAGGAATATCCAATATCATACACTCTTATTTTCCCACAGGGTGCCACTGTTACAGTAAAGGAAAGCGGTCAGGCGGAGACGGTCGGAGGAAAGTCGGAATCCTTCTATGACGGAGTTCTTATCGCGGCGGAAAATACGTCGAAGGCCTTTAAGGGCAATACCTATGCCGTGGGATACAAAAGTGCAGGTGTTGTGGATTTCTTTAATAAGTATACCTACGGAAAGGCTATGGATATCACGCCTCTTAGCTATGATGACGGTCAGAGTGTGAGAAACATCCTTGCCCTTCGGACCGACAAGGGTGTGAGATTCTTTGAAAAAGGAGGGAAGGACGGATTTGAAGAACGCCTTGACAATATAAAGCTTGCAAGGTTTATCGGACAGGAAAATGCGGATATACTTGCAAATGTGATAGATGAAAAAGGTATGACCGGCCTCACTGCCGACGAAATGGACAGAATAGACCGGGGGGAAGTAGAGGGAGTGAATTCTGTAAGTATTGAGCTTCCTGAGGAAATGATGAAAGAGAGGCGGGAAAGAGAGCTGAAAAGCGGTATTCACAATATGTACAGCCCTCTTGAATTCAAGGCCAGAGGAGACGAGGCCTACAGGGAAGTTCTCTTAAAGGGTGGATTGGTTAACGGCGTGGAAAAGGAGGATTTTCTGGGCTTTATGAGTTTAAGGATGCTCCTCACCTCTTCGGGCTATACAAGGGAAGCCGAGGGACGGTATGAAGACGCTCTTAAGGAAAGCAGAGAGAGGATAGAGCAAAAGGCCGCAACCTTAAGCGGAAATACCAGCGAAAGCGCCAATGCTGCCGATGCGGAGTCAATTGATAAGGAGCTGGCACTTGACACATCGACTCTGAATGTTGATTTCAACGAGAGATATACCGGGCACCTTACAAGCTCAAAAAATATCAGCCTTATTTCAAAGGACAAAGCTCTTATCTGCTCTATGGAGGGCGGGACGAAGATCCTTGACCTGACATACGGCACGGTGGCTGATGATATGGAGGGCTCGTACTACAGGGCTTTCCAGATGGAAAGGAGCAGGGAGTTTAAGCTTGTTGGTTTTGAAAATACCGATTTTTCGTATACGGATACGGATCTGCCGAGAGCAAAGGTTTATTCTGTGGAATATGGGGAAACGGAGCTTGAAAGGTCTGTTATAGACTCCTTTAAGCAGATGCTTGAACAGTACGCAAAGGACTATCTCCACAGGGAGTTCAGGACGGAGTTTGGCGAAAATGATGAAATAACGACAAAGGAGAACACGGAGGAAGAGAAACAGGAGAGCAGGGAAGCAGGAAGGATCTTCAACCCCGCTAATAAGTCCTATTCCACTGCCCTTCTGGAGCTTGAAAAGAAATACGGTATAGAGAGAACTACCGGGGAAATAAATGACTATGTGAAGGATCTACGGGAGAGGATAGCCGGAGTGAAGCCGGCCATCACGAGGATATATGAGCTTGCGGGAGCCAGATCCCTGGCAGGGAATACTGCAAAGAGATCCGAAGGCTACTGGAAGAATCTGGAATCCAGAATGACTATGGCTAACGAGGCGGAGGGATTATATGATATACTCGTTGAAATAAGGATGCATGATGATGTACTGCCGGAGCTTGATAAGGAGCAGGCGGATAAATACCGGTCCTATAAGGAAGTGCTGGATCTGACAAAGGATAATGGCAGGGTGTCCGCAAATGAGATATTCGGAAGTGAGGACGGGACCTCGCAGCTTGACAGCTTAAGCGAAAACGGGACAGGAACAGAAAGAGACCGGTTAAGGGAAAACTATAAGCAGGATGTGATAAAGGACATAGCGGAGGAGTATTATACGAAGACCAGGGAGGGCAAGCTCTCCGCTGAAGAGAAGGAGCCTTCTTTATTTGAAAAGAGAGAGAATTTAAGAAGCTACACGAGCTCCCTCTTAAACCAGATCAATCCCGATAACTTCATAGCCCACAGAGACAGTGTCGCAGATGAATTCACCGACCTTATTAACCACGGGAAGGGAAAGGTGTCCGGCTCCGGTCTTGAGGATATGAGAAAGCGGATAAAGGAGGGCCTGCCCGCTATGGATGCGGTCTGGAAGCTGGAGGAGCTGGTGATCTCCGAAAAGGTGGGGAACGGAAGCGGGTATTCCGGATATAAACAGTGGCTCACGGATTATAATGATAAGGTGAGTACCGGTGAGCTCACGGGCAAAGAGAGGATAAGCTTCTTAAGAACATCTGCCGCTTATAAGGCAGTGATCGGAGAGCTGAAGAATGATTCGTCAGTAAAGAGCTTTTTGAAGGGAAGGAAAGAGACCTGGGACGATTATCTCAGCTATGTCATAAAGAGAACCGGAAGGGGAGAGGCCAGGACGGATGAGAGCTTTGAAGAAAGCAAGGAGTAAAACGGAACAGAAAGGAAAGAGGGAGATGAAGAGCAGAAGTTGTTTGAGGAGGATTACTGCAGTCATTCTGGCTGCGGCGCTGATCACTGTTCTGTCACCGGCGGAAACCGAGGCAGGTCCCGGAGCTATGGGAGTAAAGGGAACCTGGACTCCGACACCGGTTGAGGGAGTGCTTTCATATGTGACAACGGACGGGAAGTTTCTTGCGGACGGATATACGGCAGATGGCTACTATGTGAATAAAAACGGCTTCTGGATGCCGGCTTACAATATACTGGGAGCAATGGTTCCCGCCAGGAACAGCTGGCTCACGGCAGCGGATGTTGGGGATTTTGAAATGCTGATCCCCATAATGAAGAGCGCACAGAAAAAACTCACGGATGACCTGCATGGATGGCGGGTTATCTCCGTATTCAGCAGCCATATGACGCTTTCCTCGGTTGTATCGAACGAAAAAGAGAGGACGAAGACCACACGGCTTTCCATTTACAAGAATCCGGATTTCAACGGCTATACCATAGAGGTTCGGACTCCGCTTGCGGGCGACGAAAAAGAGATGACGGATGATGCGGGGGAATGGAGCAGCATGGCTCTCTATGACTATCAGGTGCTGAGGCTCTGGATGTACTGTATCAGTCGTTCCGGGGATAAGGTGGCGCAGGCTATCTATTCCAGCTGGATGGATAATAATGCCAATGGACTGAGGGTCGGTGAATGGGTTACCGTCGGGGATACCCTGGTGAAATATGTGCCTTCAAACGGCGCCGGACTCTATGAGATAAGGGCAGTGTTCTGATAAGAGTGGGAAGGAGATGCTGCAAAACAGGCCGGATCATTTTTTTCGGCCTCATAATGACAGCAGCTGCAGTTCTTTTGCCGGGAAGGACATCCCTCCTTGCAGATGACCGGCTTTCGGAGTTTTCCGACATGTTAAAGGATATTGATGCGGAAGCAACGGCTCCCCGGAATAAGCCCTCAGGAAGCGGGAAGGAGACAGAGAAGAAGGTTTCCGGGAACGGGAAGGAAAAAAAGGAGCGGGAGGAAGCTCACGGCAGTGCCAGCGGAAACCGGAAGGAAACGGACTCCGGGGACAGGCTCAGTGATTTCGCGTCACTGGTAAGGGACACGGAGGAAAAGGCCGGGATCACAGACAGTGATCCGCAGAGTGACCGTGTGATAAGAACCGGGGATGGGGGAGGAGATCCTGACGGGAGACTGACCGCTATGGCCCGGGAGGTCAGCCGGATAGATAAGGAAATGGAAAAGAAGTACGGCCCGGTGATCGAGGATAAGGTCATCAGCGATCCTAAGGAGTATAATGACGGAGACCGGGTAGTGGCAACGGAAAATACAAAGACCGAGTCCCTGGCCAAACTGAAGGGGATCCGCTTTGACAGTGTTGCCAATGTACGGAAGAATACAAAAGATATTTTTGAATTGAGGGGTGACGAACTGAAGAGTACCCTCGGGAGCTTTGAGGAAGAAGAAAAAGAGGAGGAACAGCAGCAGATATCCGAAAGATTCGAGGGCTCCGGTGATACGGACTTTTCACTGGACAGTCTCCTTGGCAAAAAGGGAGAAAGCCTCGGGATATTCAGGCTTACCGCCTATGATGCCTGCATAATCTGCTGCGGAAAGACAGACGGGATCACCGCCACAGGCACAAAGGCCGAGGTTGGCAGGACTATAGCAGTGGATCCCAATGTAATCCCCTTCGGCAGCAGGGTTATGATAAACGGTCATATATATACTGCAGAAGACAGCGGATCGAAGATAAAGGGGAACAGGATAGATGTATTCCTCTCAACCCACGATGAAGCCCGGCACTTCGGGGTAAAAGAGGCGGAGGTATTTCTGGTTGAGTGACCGGCCGGGGATGACAGCAGGATCTATTCGGAATCCGAAGGGCTCTGAACAGATACAAAGAAACAGTGAAAGGGAAAAAATATGCGCAGTGTGGTAAAAGATGGCTTACTTAGGATCTTTCCCGAGGGAAGGATAGATTCAAATAATGCCGATGAGACAGAAAAGGAGATCTTCGATATTATTAATGCGAATCCTGACTGTACGGTTTCCTTTGATTTCAGGGATCTCGTGTATATCTCCAGTGCAGGCTTAAGGGTTTTATTAAAGGTCAGAAAGAGGAAAAAAACCGAAATTGAGATCTTAAATGTGTCAGATGATGTGTTTGAGATATTTTCGGTTACCGGTTTTACATACAGCTTCAAGATAACAAGGAAGATGCGGACCGTTTTTTTGGAGAGGATGGATCTCGAGATAAAGAGCCTTAACGGAGGGATCTACCCGCAAAAGGATGACAGCATGGTGAAGATCTTTAATAAGGGTGTTTCCTTAAACGAGATCAGGAAGGAAAGGGATGCTGCCCAGGACGCTATGCTGGAGGGAGTACCGACCCTTATTCCCTATGATGTTGTAGTGGTCGGAGACGGATACGGTATTATCTATGAGGCCGCAGGCAGCACGACCCTGGCGGCGGCAGTGAAGAAGGAGCCTGAAAAGCTGCCGGAATACGCAGAGAGGTTTGCGGATTTTCTCCATGAGGTACATTCGATAGAGGTGGAGGATTTCCCGGATATCAAGGACAGATACAGGGAATGGCTTGATATTGCGGGCAGCAGGATGTCTGAAAGTGACCGGTATAATATTTCCGCACTTTTAGACGGTATTCCCGACAGCAAGGGGTTCATACACGGAAATATCAACCCCTCAAATGTAATTGTAAACGGGGATGAGATGCTGCTTATGGATATGTCGGGTGCAGCGCATGGACATCCGATATTTGATCTTCAGGCTCTCTATGCCTCCCTTGTTGAAATGGAAAAGGAAAAGCCTATGTATTGCAGCAGTGTCTTCAGAATGAGCTATGAGAACTGCCTACAGTTCTGGGAGTGCTTCTTCAAGGCATATATGAAGGGAAGAAAGGAAGAGGATATCGAGAAGATGAAGATGCTTCTGAAGCGCTACTACATACTGAAGCAGAAGCTCATCATGCTGATTGAAGCATAGTCCGTCCCTGTAACGTGACAAAATCCGGAGGTGTCAGCATTACCGATGAAATATGATTTTGATAAGATAATAGACAGGCGTGGCAGGGATTGTGCAGCCTATGACGGCATAGGAAAAAAGCTCTGGGGTGTGTCACCGGAGGCTGCAAAGCCCGGTTTCAGTGAGATCCCTATGTGGGTTGCCGATATGAATTTTGAAACCAGTCCTTCAGTAACCAGAGCTCTGGAAAACAGGATACGGCATCCGCTGTACGGATACTTCCTTCCGTCAGACGAATACTATGACAGTATCATACGCTGGCAGACAGAGCTGCACGGCTATAAAGGACTTACACCTGAGGTTATTGGCTACGAAAACGGAGTCCATGGCTGTATCATGACATGCCTTAATACCCTTACAGAGCCCGGTGATGCAGTGCTGCTTCACAGCCCTGCCTACCTCGGATTCTTATCTGATCTTAAGAGCACCGGACGCGAAGCCGTCTTAAGTCCCCTGAAAAAGGATGAAAACGGGGTCTGGCGGATGGACTACGTGGATATGGAGAAAAAGCTGAAAGCCAACCGGGTACGGCTGGTGATACTCTGTTCTCCGCATAATCCAAGCGGAAGAGTCTGGGAAAGATGGGAGCTGGAACGTGCCATGGAGATATTCCGTGACAATGACTGCACCGTCATCAGTGATGAGATCTGGTCGGATATTGTTTTCGACGGACATAAGCACATCCCTACTTCTATGATAGACGAGGATTCGAAAAATCGGACGGTAAGTCTCTATGCTCCCTCAAAAACCTTTAATCTGGCCGGCCTTATCGGCAGCTACCACATTATATTCAATCCGCTTTTAAGGGAAAAAATATGCCGGCACGCGGAGAGGACACAGTATAACGAAATGAACGTGCTTTCCATGCATGCCTTAACCGGTGCTTATGAGGATGAGGGCCGCGAGTGGCTTGTTGAACTCCTGAAGGTACTCGAAAGAAACTGCCGCTACGCCGTTAATTATATCAATGACAATTTTGAAGGCTGCACTGTTTCCATGCCGGAAGCTACCTATATGCTCTTTATGGACTGCAGCGCCTTTCTGAAAAGCAGGGACCGGACCCTTGATGATATCCTTAAGGCGGGCTGGGACGCAGGCGTAAAATACCAGGATGGCCGTGCCTTTGCCTGGCAGGATGCGATCCGGATAAATGCAGCCCTTCCGGAAAGTCTTCTTCAGGAGGCCTTTGAAAGACTTTCAAAATACGTTTTTTCCTGATCACAGGAGGAAATTGCCTGACTATAGGCGGAAATGGCCGGACCCATGACACTTTTATGACATTTCTGAGAAGCATGCTATGGTAAAGTAAAAAGACTGTAGACAGTATTTTCGGGGGTGTTTCTTTGGCTGACGTCAGCAGGGATTTCGAAGAGGTATACAACGAGAACTTCTCTTATATTTACAACTATATCTACATGCGGGTTGTTCACAAGGAAACGGCTGAGGATCTTTGCAGCCAGACCTTTCTTAATGCACTTACTCACTATGATTCCTATGATGAAAAAAAGGCAGGTATAAGAACCTGGCTCTGTACCATTGCGAGAAATCTGACCACAAACCATCTAATGAGCAGCAGCGTGAGGCTTTCCGCTCCCTATGACGAGGAAGCGGTTCAGTCAAGCCTTGTGTTTGAGGATGAATATGATGTATTTAAGGAGCCTGCGAATAAGGAGGCTGCAAGGCTTCTCTCTCTTGTCGATGATGATATGAGGGAGCTTCTGTCCCTTCGTTACGGCCTTGATATGCAGGTTTCGGAAATAGCAGCTTTCTATGGGATCACGGAAAACGCGGTCCGTAAACGGATAAAAAAAGCTCTGACAAAGTGTCTGTCCTTTGCCGGGGATCGTGATCTGTCAGATTTTCTCTGACCGGCTGAAAGGGAGACGGGCTCATTTTTTTTTCTCATCTGTATATATAGTTGAAAGCACAAATTGCCTGACCAAAGTTTAGCTATTATACAGAAAGCCAAGGATAGATATGGATATTAAGACAGTAGAAAATATATTCAGAAAAGCCGATTTCTCTAAGGAGACAGACCTGAAGCTGAGGCTCGGAAAGGAGCTTTTTCCGGTTAGAAAGACCAGCCTGAATAAGCTGATGGAGGAGGAAGGAATAAAGAACCGCTCCCAGGTGAAGAATGGTTCCGGAAAGGAGATCATAAGATCCAGACACTCGGAGCGGGAAAAGGCGCCCGAAAGTATCGGAGCCATGGAACGCGAGAATCCCCTGATCAGGAAAAACAAACCGCCGGTAATGTGACACCGGAGGATCCCTATCTACAAAAATTCTGCTTCTTTTGCGGTGGAGTACTTACTCCGCCGCTGATTTTTTTTGTTCATCATCATTAAGCTGCATTTTCTTTTTGACTGCCCTCCTCCAAGGATTAAATCGGTATTACCCGCGAAGGGGATAATTGTTTATCGCTTTGTGATACCCCTATTTCTTATATGTATGTCACAAAATATGACACGGATTTTTGAAAGTGGCGTATTTTAGGGCAAAATCGAATCCCATTCTGCTTCATAAGGGTATTCTTTATATCTCCCGTAAGTATAAAGGATGTTTTATACCCTTCCTTATACACATCGGACATAAATTTTTGTATATCTTAGTCATTTTTTGAATAGCATACTCATACGAAGAGAACGTTTCTTTAAAGTCGCAGCCCGGCGAGATCACTTTTCCATTATCAGCAACAACACCCGCGCAATAAATTTCGTGGGTATTAAATGAATTAGATTTCCCACCTGCTACATTCTCCAGCTCATCATCGCTAAGCAGCATCCCTGCATTCTCAATGAGGCTCTTCTTTTCCTGTTTTGATTCAGCCTTTTCTACCTGTTTCTTAAGATTGCCTATAAGTTTCATAACCGTACCTCCGAAATTGGGCAGCTTTTACCTCTTTATATATTTATACGTATAAAAATCGGAAATGGCAATAATATATCTCGGACTGTCTGACTATGGAATCCGATGGTATAATCTGATAAAATTATATGATCTGATGAGTCATGAGACCCGGTCGCTTAGAGTCAAATGGGCAGTCTGCTGCCGGATAGGCGGGAATATGATACAGAAAAAATTTTTATATAAGGATATTAGCGCTGCAGAGGAAGCGATTCCTGAAATTCGGAGTCTGCTTGAAAATACCCCTCATAAAGCGGCGCTACTTACATTTTATGAAAAAGGTCTCGCTGCCGGGGATGTTGAAACCTATATTAAGCACATAAAGGATTCGGGGGATCCTGATCTTTTGATCGCAGGGATAACTCTTACCATGATAGCGGAGCTCATGCCGGAGGGAGAGGGAATACTGCTTAACCTGATCCTTACCGAAGAATCTGATATAGAGGTGATAACCCTTCCCTGTTCTCCGGGGGGCGAGGAGAATGCGGCAGATATACTAAAGCGTAAGCTTGATTCCCGGGATGATGTGAAGGTAGTGGAGTTATTCAGCAGTAATATGCGGCTTAACAATACTCTTTTTATCGAAAATGCGATGAAGGGGCATGAGGATTCTGTCCTTTTCGGAACTACCACGATCAAGGGGCTTCCCACAAAGATGTCTGTGGTGGAAGAAGCAAGTGTTGTGGAAATAGAACAGATAGAAGCGTCTTTCGAAAGCAATGAGTTTATCTTCGGAGACGGCATTTTGCAGGAAGGTTTTGTGGCCGTTGTCTTTTCGGGTGAGAAACTGGCGGTCCAGGCAAATTACGCTCTTGGCTGGAGTCCGATAGGACGAAGGCTTTATCCGGAACTCGGATCATCTCCGGATAAAGGAGAGACAGTGGTAAATACTATCAATTGCGCTGCAGCAGTTGATATATACAAAGAATATCTGGGAGTATACCCGGATCCCTATCTTATCAGCAATATCTGCGAATTTCCGTTTATGGTGGAACGGGACGGAATAAACATTTGTCTTATTCCCATTGACTGCGGAAAAAACGGAGAACTGTATTTCATGATGAGTCTCCGGAAAGGGGAGCCTTTGAGACTCTCCTTTGCATCTCATGACGAAGTACTAAATGCCAGTCATAGTTCACTACTTAACATGGAGAATTTCAAGCCGGAGGCGCTTTTTCTAACGCTCTGCGGCAATCGCATCAATTTCCTGAAAGAGGATGCCCATCTGGAATGGGACGGCTTCAGCAAGACCTGTCCGGGTCATGCGCTCATGCACGGAGCATGTGAACTGTTTTATCATAAGGGAAAGGGCGGGATCTTAAACAGTGCTCATCTTGCCATCGGTTTGAAGGAAGGGGAAAACATGGTGCCGGATTCAGAGCATTCATTTCTGGAAGTGGAGAGCCTGCGTCATGGACGTATTCTTCCTCTTTCCGACAGGATGTCGGTATTTTTAAGCAAGATCACATCTGAGCTAAAAGAACTTGCAAATGAAGCGGATCGTGCCAACAAAGCAAAATCAGCCTTTCTTTCCCATATGTCACATGAGATCAGAACGCCGATAAATGCGATCCTCGGTATGGATGAGATGATCTTAAGGGAGAGCAGTGAGGATGAAATCCTGGATTACGCTGAAGATATCCGTTCAGCCGGAAACAATCTTCTGGGTATAGTGAATGACGTTCTTGATTTCTCAAAGATAGAAGCCGGGAAAATGACCATTATTCCGGTGGAATACGAGATCAGATCCATTATAAACGATCTTTACAATATAGTACGGATGCGTGCCGACAATAAGGGGCTGAAGGTCATACTGGATATTGACCCCTCGATCCCTTCCGTGCTCTTCGGGGATGAGAACAGGATAAAGCAGGTGGTTTCCAATATCCTAACCAATGCGGTGAAATATACAGAAAAGGGCTCTGTTACTTTAAGTATCAGAAAAACAGAAGACAGCAGCCCGGAGGACAGAGATGCCCTAAAGCTTTCATGTCCCGGAGAAAATCCTCCCGATAGCTCCGTAAGGCTTCTGGTGACGGTGAAGGATACCGGTATCGGTATACGGCCGGAGGATGTTAAAAGGCTGTTTAGGAAGTATGAGCGTATGGATGAAAAACGTAACCGCACGGTTGAGGGTACAGGTCTGGGGCTCAATATCAGTAAGCAGCTTTTAGAGCTTATGGGAAGCAGTCTTTCCGTGGAAAGTATTTACGGAGAGGGATCAACCTTCGGTTTTGAGATCATTCAGGGCGTGGTCAACGACGAACCTGTCGGAGAGGTCAAAGGCAGGCTTAAAAATCCGGAGCATCACAGGTACCGGGTCAAGTTTACGGCAGAGGATGCACGTATCCTTGTGGTGGATGACAATATGGTAAATCTGAATGTGATAAGGAAGCTTCTGAAGGAGACCCGGATACAGGTAGATACGGCAGTCTCCGGAGAGGAAGCCCTGGGACTCGTAAAGAAAAATGAATATGATGTTATCTTCTTGGACCATCTTATGCCCAATATGGATGGGCCGGAAACCCTTGAACATATGAGAAGGATGAAGGATAACAGATCGGAGAATGCACCTGTCATCTCTCTTACTGCAAATGCCCTGTCCGGAGCAAGGGATCAGTATCTGAAAGCGGGGTTCAGGGATTATCTTTCAAAACCTGTAGATCCGCAGAATCTTGAGGATATGCTTTATAATTATATCTCTCCGGAAAAGATCAGGACTGTAAAAAAGAATGATGAAAGACCGGAGCGGGAGGTGAAGAACCCTCTTCCCGAATGGCTCAATAAGGTTAGTGGTATTGATGCGGAAATGGGACTTAAGAACTGCAGTACCGTGGAGATATATTTGACCGCCCTTGAATGTTTCTATGAGGTGATCGGTGAAAATGCGGATGAAATAGAGGAATACTGGAAAAAGAAAGACTGGGAAAACTATACAATTAAGGTACATGCCCTGAGATCGTCCGCAAAGCTTATCGGTGCTTCGTCACTGGCCGGTCAGGCAGAGATCCTGGAAAAAGCAGGGCATAACTCTGATACGGAGGTTATTTTCCAAAACACGGAAAGACTTCTCAATGACTATCGTGCTCTGAAAGGTGAACTTTCCGATCATTACAACAAGGGACTCATATAAAAAGCGGAACCGCTATACATTATTATTCTTGAGCGCCTGCGGGAGCAGCAACCAGAGCGAAGCGCCTCTTGAGGCATGACCGACATAGTGAAGACAGATAAAGTCTGGTTCGACCATCCGAAGTAACGCCATATTACATTAAAACCGTTCGGATCGGTCTTTGCCCAGATCAGGACCAGAATAACAACCGCAAAAACAGGTAATGCCAAAAGTATACGCTTCACTGCATTATCCTGACTGATATGAAATGTATCAGCCAGGATAAGCCTCAGGGAACGAAGAGCTGTATCTCCTGAGGTAACAGGCAGAACTATAGCTCCGATAATGGCGATCAAACCGCCAATAGGTCCCAGCAGATTCCTGCATTTTCAGCACCTATCCCGATCATGGCCATGTTCTACGGGAGTTCCCCAGTTCGATGACATCACCATGATTGCCCCTTACCTGGCCTTTATTGTTAACATTAACAATCTTTTTGTTTGAAGACTTATATATACGGTGAGGCAAATATCTAAAGATTATCTCTTGATGAATGTCAGGTTGTAAAAGAATCCCCCAATAAATATAATTTTATATGGGGTTGAATGTTCCAATAAAGGGAAATCATTTCGCGGGTCTGCTAATAAAGCAGCAAGCATAGAAGCCGAATTTATATAGATAGTTAATATAATTCAAGCAGCAGGCAAAGGAGGAAAAGATATGAAGAAAAAGGCAATCGTATTGATGCTGGCCGGACTCATGGTCTTTACGGGATGCAGCGCCGGAACAAGCGGCGGGACATCCGTCACAGGGACGGCAGAATCCGCAGCGGAGACCGAAAACGGGACGGAAGAAGGACAGACAGGAGAGGCAGACAGCAAAGCGACGGAAGCGGACGGGACTTCGGCTGATACCGGGACGGCAGCTGAACCCGCCGGATCAGATACCGGCGCTCTTACGGGAGATGAGTGGCTCCAAAGCGAGGTGGAAAGGATGCAGGAAGGCGGAGCTCTGGATCCTGCATTCACCATAGTAACAAAGACAACGAAGGAGGTTCCCATTTATTTTAATTCCCAGGACGATAAGGGGAGTGTCACCCTGGCCTTTTTTGATGAGGACGGGGTTGTGCCCTATATTTCCCTCTCGGATGTACCGGCCATTGTGGAGAAAGCCTATCAGATACAGTATGCCGATAAGAATTATAAGCTGAGTTATTCCGCGGAAGGCAATACGGCGACACTGACCCGGGAATCCGGCTTTTGGATGAAGGCAGATGCGGACAGGGACACGATTACCTTTCTCGATCTGGACGCTTTCTTAAAGGCATCCACGATGGCATCGCTCTTCGACGTAGTGCACGAGGGAGGCTTAAAAAGCGAGGCTAAGACCCAGCTGTTCCAGCACAGGGGGAATTCCTATGAGCGCTATGGGGATGCGGTGGTGCTGCCGCTTAAGGACTATGGCATAGAGCTTATAAAGGACGGAGAGGATTTTTACATGCCCCTTGCCACTGTGAACGATTTTCTGATGGCCCATAATTACATTCCCATGGTATATAACGGACAGAGTGTGATCCTCTATGTGGGCAAACTAAATGAAACTGAGATGGGGAAGGTATATTATGAAGCCCCGAAAGGAAAGATAAGCCCCTCCATGTCTAGGTTTTCCTATAACGAATTGTGCCTTATGCTGGATTACCATTACGGCTTAAAGGATACCCATGATATCAGCAAATTTGACAGTTTCTTCCTGGGGACCGGATTAAAAGAGCGCTTAATGGACCCGGATCCCATGGTGGCGGACAATGCGGTGGAGGAGCTTTTAAGCCTCCATTTCGATGACGGCCACAGCGGAAATCCCGTTCCCTCTTTTTACTCCGGGGCTGATGCCGAGCTCAACGAAAGCTTCGGCAGTGCGGCATTATACGGTGGAATGGATGCCTTGCGTTTCCAGGAAGCAAGGGATAAATACTACCCGGATGGCGTTCCCGGCTATGAAGAAGTGGGGGATACGGCTTTTATTACCTTTGATCACTTTACCAGTATTCCCGAGGATGCGGATTACTACAGCAACCCGCCCACTGAGGCTGATCCCACTGATACGGTGGGTCTGATGCTGTATTCCTATGCACAGATCAAAAGGGAAGGGAGTCCGGTGAAAAAGGTAGTGCTGGACTTATCCTGCAACGGGGGCGGGGATAGCACCGCGGCAGGCTTTGTGTTGGGGACATTCTTAGGAACAGGAACCTATTCCGTCAGAGACAGGATCACGGGAGCCATGTCCAATGATTATTTCAAGGTGGATGTGAACCTGGATCATGAATATGATCAGACGGATTCCCTGAGGGATTACAAGCTGTACTGTCTGATCTCTTCCAGCAGCTTTTCCTGCGGCAATCTGGTCCCCAATGTCTTCAAGAGCACCCATCTTGTGACGCTTCTGGGCCAGACCTCAGGCGGCGGTTCCTGCATGGTGCTGCCGGCGGCCACGGCCTACGGGATGACCTTCCAGATATCCGGGCCTTTCCAGATGTCCTTTGCCAAAAACGGCAGTTTCTATGATGTGGATACCGGCGCGGAAGCGGACATCTACATCGATGATCCGGAAAACTTCTATAAGCGGGAGGCGCTGGTAAAGTATATCGACAGTCAGCTGTAAGATGTAAGCATGGCTGTTGCCGGCTGCAGCGCCCCAGGTACATCCTGTACGGAGACAGCAGAAAGCGCGGGTGAAGAAAAAGGATCCAGTGATGCGGAAGAGCCCGCTAAAGCGGATACCAAATTTACGGAACATCAGAATGGAGCTGTCGCACTAAGAATGGTGTGACAGCCCCTTAATTTCTCTGCTGAAAAGTTGTTGCAACGTGTTGCAACGGGTCAAAAAATACGTGAAACACTTGAAAATACTGGGCAAATAAAGAAAGCAGGTGATGGGAATCGAAGAAACATCCGGTCCCGGAACCCCAGTAAAATAAGGAGGTCTGAGCGTCCACTTCCACTTTGTACCAGATTTGTACCAGGTTTTATAGCTTATTTTACCGATTAAAGTCTACTCTCAAAGTCTACTTCTGCGTCAGAAGAGACGATCACGTTATAAGTCATATTTTCCCCTCATATCTGATATCATATCATCTGCGTTCCTAAACTTTCCTTCAGATATGTGTTTTCTTGACTTCTCAAGTTTTTCAAGGATTTCTGTTTCTTCCAAGGATTCAATGACGGATTTCTGGTTCAGCTTTATTTCGAATGGAAATCCGTTATTTGCAATAGCCTGAATAAGAAAGATTCTTATAGCGCTGGCGGTATCTGTCCCCAGTTTCTTAAAAAGGGCATCAGATTTGGTTTTTAACTCGTCTTTAACACGAACCTGTATTGTACTTGCCATGGGAATCTCCTTTTATCAATATCGTTATGATCTCAATGATATTGAAACACATTTACAGCAATTCTGAAAAGGGTCTGCAGGTACTCATTTCAAAGAGCCAGACTTAATGATGTAATGACAGCAAAGCCTATCCCTCAATCATCCGAAGCGATTCCACAATGTAAGCGAAGGCCTGCGGGCTTTGGCTACGCATATAGGAAAGCTTTTTGTATTGGCTTTTTCCTATATTTGCCTGAAGGTATGGTTCGGGGTCTTCTATAGGTGTGAAGTGCTGGCCCGTGAGCATACAGGAGGCGAGGTACATCACATGGCTTGCCTGATTGGCGGCGATGGTGGCACTGTATTTCATCGACAGGACATGACCGCCGATGGAATGGATTCCCTTGATAAAAAGAGGAAAGTCATCCTTGTCGTAGACACCTTTTCCTATGATGCAGGCACAGGAGCGGATGGTATCGCGGAGGACATCTTCGCGGGTTGCTGTTATGTCGCGGTAGCCGATCTCATCCAGAACAGCGCGGTCATAGGTGGAAACCAGATTCTGGTAGTTGTCTATCTTTTCCGAGAGGGTTGCAACATCGAATAACTGCTTAATGATTTCAAGCTCTTTGTCTATTCCGAATGGTACGCCAGTGGTGTGCGGAGCAAAGGCTGTAAGCTTATCTCCGAGGATGCATTCTGGTGATGGAACGATGACTGTTATCGGTGTGCTGTCGGTGAGAAGCAGGTCGTTCTTTATTTCGCAGGTCTGTGTGGCAAGATAAGGGCTTTCTGCAAAGACAATATCCAGAAGGATATAAAAATCATCATTCCGCAGGGGAGAGTCATAGATGAACTTGAAGTGGCGCTTCTCTATATTGTTTTTGCCGACGCGGCGGTCTTCCTCGAAGGTCTTGAACGGGAATATCTTGGCCGCTTCGTTTATGTAGTGGTCAACATCCGTACCGGGTTGTACGAGGATATCAATGTCAGTTGAGAGTCTTAAAGGATGGTCAAGAATTAGCATCAGGGAGGTACCGCCCTTGAAAATGAAGGGCATTCCGACACGTGTGATGGCTTCCAGCAGGCCAAAGGCAAACAGGACTCTTTCTAAAAGAGACGGGTCCTTCTTATATTTTTCACGGAGGGTATTCATATATTCTATTGTGTAGGTTTCTTTTGTGATCAAGAGGTTCTCCTTATCAAATGGTCATCAGCTGTACATTGGTATTTGTTTTTATGAAAGATAGTATGTAGTCATAGAGATGGCGTCGCTTAGCATACCGGAACATACGTGTTTCATCTATACTGTATTTTCGAAATACATCTTCATAAATACGTGGATATTCGCTTCGCTCGATCAGGTTTCCGGAAAGCTTTTTTGATAGCAGATCCACCAATAATTTTTCTATCGCACAAGAGTGATTTCCATTCGGGGAGGGTGCCTCGGAGAGTAGCTTTTGGACAACGATATCTGTTTTTGGAGCGCGCTGTTTGTAAAATGTATCCGATGTTGGCTGGATCATGGCATAAGGGTACTTCATGTGTAATAGTTCGTATACGGTATCCACAAGCATAGTTTCCACTTCTATAATTACCACATTCTTTGCTATCTGATGATTGACGAAATCATTCATCTGGATTAGTTCCCACATTTGAAAATTCACAAGCGGATAGGCTTTGGTGATCTCTTTTTCAAGATCAAGGTATTCCGGGGAATGAGGATAGGAGTATTGTTTTTTCGCAGGGGCATCCAGAGGGATGCGGTAGTATTTTCCGGCGCCTGCGGATGCAAGGCTGCCCTGTTTGCGCAAAGTGACAAGCATCCAGTTGATGGATGCCTCGGTGCAGTCCGGGTATATTGAGTGGACTGCTTTGCGGAATGTGTTTTTATTGAAAATCCCTTCGGCGGGGAGGTGCGGTAGTACGGTGGTTGTGTTCATGGTTAGGATCACCTCGCGTTAATTTATGCTATAATTCGGCAAAAAGCCAGGAAATTGCCGTTTCATAGTTTATTATAGCTATTGAGGGAATAAAATCAACTATAATTCGGCAAAAATGAGAAAAAGTGATGGATTATAGTTTTTGAAGCAGTCTTAGAAGTCTATTGAAACTGCAGGTTTGTTACTGATCGGATTCAGTCACCGAATTCCTTATCTTTGATACGCTTCAGAAAATCCTTGCGAAGATCGTTACGAGAATGGAACAAAAGAAGAGCATCCGTCTGAATTTAATAAAAAAGGTGGAGAGACTCTCCGCCCAATCGGTTGAACCAAGATCTTTCAACTAGCCCACAACAGGCATTGCCTGTCACTGATAATATAACAAATTCCGACTCGAATAATAAACAGGTTTTTAAGGACATCCGTTCCCTCGTAAAGATAGATGACACCCATAGATTTATGTATCTTTAACTTTATATTTCTTGTCGAGATATTGCTTGATATCGGTCATGGTGACCTCACCACGTTTTTCTTTTTCAATGTATTCCTTGAATTCTTTCGTAGGTTCAAGACCATCAACCTTTATCTTGCGATCACCTATTTTTCGCTCTATTACTTTACACATAATTCCATGCCTCACACAGAACATAGATAATGAAACTGAAAACAGTATTTTATCATATTCATGATAGTCTTCAATGGGAATTGCTGTGAGTCAATTAACCTGCACCCAAATTCCGTATTAGCCGCTGCTGCTAAATCCTTTATGATCGGCTCTCCCAACGAAAGATCACAGTCTAGTCCTACTGCCACGCTGCGTCTTGCCAGATCGATTACACGGCGAATCGCCTCTGAGTCTAGCTTGTTATAGTTGATTAGATACGGGAACCTGTCAATTAATTCGTTAGATCCGCCTACTTTAATGAGGTCTTCTTTAATTGATACTGTAAACCAATATTCCGTTTACTCCATTATAGTACTCCGGTTCAGCTTTATAGCGTGTCAGACCTTTCCCGTCAAGGTAAAGCATTCTTCCAAAAACCGAGTCCCTGAGTGAAGGGGATATCAGTGAAAGGGTGGATTCCTGCTCATCATATTGAACTACGGCCGTCCAGGGAATGGCGCGCTTTTCGGGATCCGGATCATCTGCCGCAGAAAGTTCATTATTCTGAACATATTCCTCACATCCGTTATCATCAACGATTATAAGCTTTTCTATGCAAAGAGGCTGTTTGCCGGAAGGCTCCTCCGTTTCGGAAGTGCAGGCATAATAGCCATCGCCGTTTTTTTCAATGATCACATAATAACCGTATTCGGTTTCGAAAGCAGTTCTGCTGTTTTTCGAAAAGTCTAAAGGCTCCAGGATCACATCAGCTATGAAATTCTTATGTTTATCCTCCCCTTCGCCGATACCGAACCCGATAAGAGAGAACCACCTGTAGATCCAGGGTAATTCGGGGGTTAAGACGAACTTTGCAGGAGGTACATTTTCCGGAAATAAAAGCCCCGTTATCTCATGTACCCTTTCTTCGGAAAGGCCTTTTTTAAGCAGCTTTTCCCCGGCTTCCGCCTTGCTGTCGGATAGAAGCGAAACAGTAAACATTACGGTTTCCTCTGTTTCACCGAGGGTTGAAAGACAGAGATCAACGCCTTTGTCTCCGCTGCCGCAAAGCATATTAAAGATGTTTGCTGACAGATCCTCATCTGTCGTGGCAAGAGCCCTGGAAACGAAATAAGCACGTTTATCAGACTGACTTCCTCCGTCAAAGAGGGTTTTTCTGCCTGATTTTTCTTCTAAAAAGTATCCTAGATCCCACCAATTAGCCAGAATGGTGTTCTCCGGTGTATTTTCCCTTATTTTCAAAAGACCATCCGCTATATCACCGTATGGGGAAAAAGGCGGTTCGGTAGAATATGCATATGCGTTGTAAAATGACGGAAGCAGTAAAGAAACCATAATGATACACTTTGCCGCATACCGGATCAGAATATTTCTTTTATTCAGGACAGAAAAGATCGTTGCCGTAAGATTCCCCGCCAATATGGCTGCGGGTACGGAAAAGAGCAGGATAAAGCGGAAGCCGCCTAAAGAGAGCCACAGAGTGAGAGCATACCAGAAAAGGAGCAAAATGTACTCCGGACGGATATCCTTTCTGACCATACGTACTATAAGGATCACGCACATAACAGCCGCAAAAAGGAAGAGGACTACTCCGCCTGAAGAATTGATGATATTGATGTTTGAGTCCGGTATTACATGCACCTCGAAAAGATCGGAAAGCTGTCCTCCAAAGAAAGAAAGCTTCTGCAGCTCGGTTATGGAACTATATATATTCGGGAAAACACCGGTCTCTTTAGTAAATATCCGGGTGAAGATGGCTAATGTCTCCGAGATGAGATTCTCTTTCAGAATAAGGATGATGATGCAGACAAATGCAGAAAGCAGGAGGGGGATTGAAAAGAAGGATTTCTTTTCAGATCCGTTTATCCGGTTGAGAAGAATGAAGAGGATAAGTGCTCCGAAAAAAAGTATCGGAAACACATAATAAGTCAGCCAGCAGTTATACAGGGCGGCTAAGCTTACAACAAAGCCGGCACCGTTAAGGATCATGGATCTTTTGTTCTTTTCCTGCCATCCCTTTATAAGCTTTATCCCGAAATAATATAAGAAGCAGGAAAATAAGAGGATAACTCCATCCGTATCATAGAAGCCGGGAAGGCTCCGGGAATAAAAGCAGTAATTGAGAGTTGATAATACAGATGCCGCCACAGCTCCCGCCAGACCGCACATTTCGTAGGTTAAGAGAAAGACCGGGATCACCAACAGGGCAGACATGAAGGCGCTCAGCCAGTATGCCGTCTGTGCAAGACTGACCGGACGGAAAACGGAGATCAGCTCTTTAACTGCTATGGTGATATACGCCAGAAGGGGTTTGTAGAGATCGGCGCTCCTTCCTTCCGGAGCATAACTCATGCTGTCCCATGCCTTCCCGTCCTGCAGAGTGTCCCCCGGATGTCCGTATGAAGCTATATCCTTTGTCATCCTTAAGTGGTAGTAGCAGTCCATTTCCAGGAGATATGGCAGTCCGGTTTCGCTGTCAATATACCCGTCACCAAGAGTCACTATATTGTGGTAGAAAAAAAGGCGGAAGAAAATGGATATTATTATGCATAAAATGATAGCCGGAATGATCAGGACCGTTCTTTTTTTCATCATCTGTCAATACCCCTGAGATCCCTGCCTTTTTCCTCCAGATTCGAGAATAATTCATTAGGGATTTTGATATCAAAGAACTGTGTATTACTCTTCAAAATATTACTGAACCGGCCATAGAGGTCCCGGTCCGGCTCATTGGTAAAAAACGTAAGGTCATTATATTGCATCATTGATGTCACTTCCACCACTCAAAATAAACCTAATGCCCTTCTGTGCTTAACGTATATTACTATACCATATTTTAATAAAACCAGCAGTGGATTTTTCTCCTCTTCGTGACTGCTTTAAGTATGTTTTTATCATCTCTGATTACCACGGAATAACGCTTGTTATACTTTCGTGAAAATTCCTGGCATATACTATTATGAAAAAACAGGAAAACAAAAACTTAATATGGAACCATCAGTAGATTAAAAGCTATATGGAAGGCTAATTATCTCAATGACCCAGTTTCACAGAATATCATCAATAAGCCTTTTGTTGAGATTACATCCCTTGAGCTTAGGGCTTGGGCTGAAGCTCTTATGAAAAAGCACCTGCCGAATAACAGTAAATTCTACAGGATTTTTCAAATAATAAAGGAATGTTATGAATATGCCTCAGATGAGGACAGGAAGATTGTTCCTGAAGACCTCTGGAGTAAGGCAAGGAAGAAACTCAACAAGGCGCTTATTAAGAAAAAGAAAGTACCTGATAATAGAACACAGGTCTTCTCAGATGAAGAATTTTGGGAGTTGGAAAAGCTTATTTATGAGGATCTTAAACGGTACAAAAAGCAGTCTTCCTCCGCCGGCCTTCAAATCCTGTTTTTTATATATACGGGACTGAGGATAGGTGAGTGCTGTGCCCTTAAGTGGAGTGATGTTCAAGATGGGCGTCTGTATGTCACTAAACAGGCGGATAATGATGGTGTTAAGGATTATCCGAAATCGGACGAGAGTAACCGTGTTATTCCTCTTACGGATGAGGCTTTGAAGATACTTGAGGATGTGAAGGTTTTCAATGCTGAGCATGGGATACTGCGGAATGGATTTTCCAGGGCGATAATCCAAATTATGACTACAGGCTCGGTTACAATGCCGCTGACAGGAAACTGAGGAAACTCTGTGACAGGATGAAAACCGTGAGGAAAAGCCCTCATAAATGCAGAAAGACCTTTGCAAGCCTTTTATTGGAAGCCGGTATGAGTGCCCGTGCGGTTCAGAAACTGCTGGGTCACGAAGATATCTCTACCACATATGCTTATTATGCTTTTGACAGGTCATCAGAGGAAGAGCAGGTAGCTGCTTTGAACAAAGCCCTGACTTTCAAAAGACCTGAAAAAACACTGTCAGAAGTGAAAAAATCGTAATCGTAGCACAGATTTTATATAAGATGGAATTCGGGAAGCCAGTAATATCAAGGCTTCCCGAACAAAAAAATAGAGCAGGTGATGGGGCGCTGCGTGCCTGTGGCACGCGTTTAGCGCCGACCGAGCCGGCAGGCGAGATCCGAACCCCAACCTGCCTCTGAAAACCCGTATAGAAAGGAGGTTTTCAACACCTCATCCATCAATCGTAACATAATCGTAACATAGAAAATGTGTTTGATTACTTCAAGCTCATCTTGAAAATATTAACCAAATTTACTCTATATCCAAAGGAAGATACATAGGAATACAATTATATTCCTTATCTTCCAGAATTGGAATCTTCATATCTTCTTCCATTTCTTCAAAATCGTTTCGTTTATAGAGATTATAACCTTCTTTTGTAGAAGCAAGCGTGATAAAAGTCAGCCCGAGATAACTACGTCTTATATATTCGACACGTTCAACACAATCTGAAAGAAGAATATCTGAAATATAGATACTTCTTTCTTCATCATACAGCTTTTTCTGGTATGAAACATTTACCGCAAACTCATTAATATGAACCGCGCTTCCAATTTTGAATAATTGGTCTCCTCTTATTTCCTCAATACTGCCAGCTGTAATATTATAAAATCCTATGATGCTCTTGTCATTTATCCATACATAGGTCTTTCCTATCCCATAATTGAGGGCTTCAGAGCTTTTCAAAAAACTATTTATATTAGTGTTGCCACAATCAAAAGATGATGCCAGCTCAACTAAGCCGGCATCATATTCTACAATGTGCTCATGCGGGATATATAAATCACTCATTCTCCCGCCGCCTTTTCGGTTATAGTTTTTTCCTCAGAGGCATCATCCTGAAAAGTGGAATTACGTGAAGCCAAGAATTCTTTTATTTGTTCAAGCCTTCCGTGCTTTTTCCTGGTTCTCTTAATGGGTTTAGTGCTTATCATGGGCCTATCCGACCTTGTTGCGTATACCATGGCTGATACCTCCTTCCTGTATGATTTATTTATTATCTTTGAGGATTATATTATAAATGATTAGTCAAATGAAAGCAATAATTCTTCCCTGTTTGATATTTAGGAATCTTGCTGTTGAAGAATAAATAAGTATACTCATCAGGGGCTTCTGCCGTTTTGTAATCATTTGAAATTAATAATAGTCACAATCGTATGATATAGATGCTATCATACAATCTTCGATGTCTGCCTCTGTAACATCGCGCCAAGCATATTGCATCTCATCCTCCGATTCTATATGGACAACCAGTTTTTTATCTGGAATCTCTTCACTTAATGCAGGCCTTATGGCGCGTAACACCACGTTCCTTAACCTTGAATCAATCAACCTGCACCCAAATTCAGTATTTGCTGCAGTAGTCAACTCCTCTTTAATAGGCTCTCCCAGGGTTAGATCGCAATCTAGCCCTACTGCTATGTTTTGTCTTGTTAAATCTATTATACGATGGATCGCCTTCAGTCCTAACCTGTTATAGTTGATCAAAGGTTGATCAAATATGGGAATCGACCTATTAACTCATTAGATCCGCCTGACCCAACAATATCTTCACGGGTAAGCGCCGAAAAGACATCACTTGTTTTCTCTGATATTTCCTTATTTTTCACGGTTTCATTCCGCGAAAATATACCAATAGGTTCTTTTCTTACAGCGGTCCGCTTTTTTCGAAACAGATCAAAGGATCCCATCCCCACAAACATCATATCCTCGGTATTTACGACATTTCCATCCTTACAACGGATATCACTGCCCTCGACAAGAGTCAACAAGTCATTCTGAACCTCCATATTAATATTTGTCCCATGCGCCGGATAGGATGGCTACATTTTTTTGTCAATCTCATCCAAAAAACAAATTCCAATAGCTTTACGTTCCTTCTTGCGATAATAAGGCGCCAAAATATCCGTAACATCGGCTCCTCTATAGCCTGTTGCCGTTAGCTTTGTAACGTCAAAAATATTAATACTAAATCCTGGTATTTCCGACTTAAAATAATCCCGCAACGCCCTGTATGTCTCCGTCTTACCTGATCCGGATGGTGCTGCTAGGATTGTGTTGTAACTCACGGGCTGATGATAGGCCATGCTGCGCAGATAGCAGTACGCAATTAAGGTTAGATCTGCCAATTGCTCCTGCCCAACGACCCTTTCGGCGATACAATCATGAAAATCATTGTAAGTGGTATTTTGCAGCCATTCTGCGATATCGTTTCTTACCATAAGCTTTTATTCCTTGTATGATGTAATTTTTGATAGTTGCACTAAAAAACTTTAAAGTGAGAAGAAGGGAATTATTAAAAAATGATGTTTTTAGGAACGTGTGTTTGATATAAAAGTACAGGATATAGGACAGCTTTTTCTTCATACTGGACATAGATCCGGGGTCCGGCATGCTCCGGCATGGATTTTATTAAAATACGGATTATAATAAAGGCAGCAATGCGGATTTTTTCGTGACAGTATAGGGAATATTCTAAGTATGGCTATAGAAGAAAATTATCAGGGATGGATTTGATATGGATTTCAAGTCATTGCTGAACTCAACAGAATATGATTTTCTCCGTACCAATGAGCGCCTTGGAGACAGGATCATGCTTCTCGGTCTCGGGGGCAGCTATGCCTATGGAACAAATAATGAGGGCAGCGATATTGATTTCCGCGGTGTTACTCTTATGATGCCATCAGACCTTCTTGGAATGACGGAATTCGAGCAGTATGTGGATGATAAAACCGACACAGTGATATACGGTTTTAATAAGTTGGTTAAGCTACTTCTGGACTGCAATCCGAATACCTGTGAAATGCTGGGGCTGGATGAAGATCAGTACCTTATCAAGTCTACACTCGGACAGGAACTTATCAATAACAGTAGGATGTTTCTTTCCAAAAGGACCATAAAGTCTTTCGGAGGATATGCGGATGCACAGCTCAGGCGGTTGCAAAATGCGATAGCAAGGGATACCCTGCCCCAGAGTGACAGGGAAAAGCACATCCTTAAATCCGTGATGAATTCACTGGATGATTTTAACCTGAGGTATGACACTAAAGATCAGGAGGGAATAAGGCTTTATATTGATCAGTCAGATAACCCGAAGTTTGATACTGAAATCTTTGTGGATGCGAATTATAAGCACTTCCCTTTGAGGGATTATACTGATCTCTGGGGAACGATGCGTACTGTGGTTCGTGATTATGATAAGATCGGCAAACGTAATAAGAAAAAGGATGATAACCACCTTAATAAGCGTGCCATGCATCTCATACGCCTCTTTATGATGGCTATAGACATTCTTGAAAAAGAAGAGATACGGACTCACAGGACGGATGACTTGCCGCTCTTAATTGCGATCCGCAAGGGAGAGTATATGCAGGAGGATGGAACATTTTCTACGGCATTTTATGAGATACTGGAAGACTATGAGCGGAAACTGGATGAGGCTGCAACAAAAACAAAGCTTCCGGATAATCCGGATATGGAAAAGGTTGGGAGATTCGTTGAACGAATAAACAGGTACGCTGTCACAGGTGAACTTATATGAGGGATATCGTAAAAGAAATAAACGATAAACTGGATGAGGTAGAGGAAAAAGAGGGTGTCAGGGTTCTTCACGCAGTTGAATCCGGGAGCCGGGCCTGGGGCTTTGCTTCTCCTGACAGCGACTATGATGTGAGGTTCGTCTATGTCAGGCCGAAAGAAGATTATCTACGATTGGATGAACCAAGGGATGTAATCGAATGGCAGCTCGACGAAGTCCTTGACATCAACGGATGGGACCTTAGAAAAGCACTGAAGCAGTTTTCAAAGGGTAATGCCACGCTTTTTGAGTGGAGCGGATCACCGATTGTATATCGTACTACAGAAGAGTGGGATAGGATCCGGGAAGTCTCAAAACAGTATTTTTCCGAGAAGACAGCGGTATGTCATTATTACGGAACAGCCAACAGTACATATCAAGAATATCTTCTGGGAGATACTGTCCGGTATAAGAAATACTTCTATGCATTGAGACCACTCCTTGCAGCACAGTATATTGAAAAATATCATACTTCACCGCCGGTTCTGTTTAGAGATCTCTTAAACCTTGATATGCCTAAGGATCTCAAAAAAGCGATAGATGAACTTCTTGAAATAAAGAAGCACACTACGGAAAAGGAAGAGAATCCCCATATAGCGGCGATAATGGGATTCATTCAATCTGAAATAATAAAGCAGAAGGAAATCTCCGCGAAAATGCCGGATGATCACAATAAGGATTGGGGAGACCTAAACAGACTTTTTACTGAGATTATAGATGTATAGTCTTATAAGAGGAGGGGTTTGACTATGAACAAAGATAGCTTATACCAGATTTTCAATCATTATATTGATCGATTCGAGTATCTCAATAACTCCGAAAACGAGGAATACTACAAGTGGCAGGTATGCCATGAATATCCGATCCTCATGAAGAAAGCTCTGGAATCTGATGAGAAGGATTTTGCAACGGCTCTTTATGAGGTGAAGAAGTGTAAACCATATCATTTCAGATAGCCAGAGATGATATAACCAAAATGCAGGTCGATGCTGTAGTAAAACTCCATTAGTTGGGGTTTACAAGCCCAGGGGTTTTAATTTTAGATTTCCAACCAGATTCTAAACCCTTAAAAATCCAGTAAATATGCAGCTTTGCAGTGTTTTACAAGATCCGCGAAACAAACCCCATGGAGTTGTATACCCCAACAAAAGGACTTTATGAGATATAGCGGGGTCGTAAATATGATATGGTACCAAGTATAGCTGGTACAGATATAAAACCATGTACCATCTTAGTTGGTACAGTATTATATTGATATCAGAAAAAGTGTACTACCTTACTTGGTACATCATAAGTCCACGCACCAGGAGACTGTGTACCACTGTAGGTGGTACATCCCAAGCAGAATAAAGTGTACCACATATACTTGGTGCATTTGCTCTGAATCCCGAATAAAAGTGTACCACTATACCCGGTACATATCTGTCTCCGCACCAAAAACGGTGTACCGCTGTAGGTGGTACATCTCCGACAACATGCGGTGCACCACCGTATCCGGTGCGATCTTCTGGGTGGGCGGAGCTAAAATACGTCACTAAAAGCATGGGTAGGAGAATGGTACCAAAAGGATTGATTCAAGGGATTTGAAGCAGTGTATAGGTTTAAGGATTGGTACTGAGAGGTGGGTGCGAGGGCATGGCAGGCAGGGCTTGCTATCGGTACCATAGATGGTTATGATTTAACGAATTCTTATACAGGTATATAGGTTTTGGTATCGTGCGTGGTACCTAGGTTAGTTATCTGGAAGGGTATTTTTATATTGCACCGTAGGAGCATCCTACACACGCCGTAAAAAGGTATCTAAATCACGATGCAAGAGGTTTGGTGCAGGTAACCCGTACACTCTAGGTTGGGGTTGCAAACCCCATGGGGTTGTTAAACGAAAAATAATAAAAAAGTGATCTCCACACCATATAAAACATCCATGTTGCTATTCCTAAACATATGGTATGCCGTATTCTTTTAGTGCATAAGTAATCATTTGATTGCAAACGATTACAATATGGATTATAATAAAGGCAGAAAAGGAGGCGACCATTATGTCAAGTGTATTAGTTCAATTTAGAACAGAGGATACCGCGAAAGCAAAAGCAACCAGTATATGCGACAGGCTAGGTCTTGACCTGCAATCATATCTTCGGATGTGCATTTCACGTTTGAATCAGGAAAACGGGATTCCTTTTTCAATGAATATTAATGATCTGCCGGAAAGTCGTGGTCTGGAGGCAATGAAAGAGGCCAGCAGGATAGCAAGTGAGAATGGTATTGCTGACATGTCACTCGATGAGATCAATGCTGAGATAAATGCCGCCAGAAGGCAGGTGGCTGAATGAAGCGATATGCAGTCATAGATACAAATGTCCTTGTATCCGCAATGCTGAAATGGACATCTGTTCCAGGCAACATCCTTGAATTCACATTTAGCGGCACTATTGTACCCGTTCTTAACGATAAAATTGTTGCAGAATACCGGGATGTTCTTATGCGTGACAAATTCCACCTAACGAAAGAAATCGTTAATGATGTCATAAAAGCGCTTGAATATCAGGGCGAGTATATTGATACCGATAAAATGGATTACAAACTGCCTGATCCGAAGGATGTTATTTTCTATGCAATCGTCATGGAAAAACGTAAGGACGATGATGCATATCTAGTAACAGGAAATTTAAGGCATTTTCCACAAGAGCCCTTTGTTGTAACACCTAAGGAGATGCTGGATATTATCCTTGCGGAATAAGGTTAAAGGACCGTATCATCGACATCACCGCGGACGGTAAGATAGAAGAGGATGAGCGGGCGGATTATGAAAGATTCCAGCAGCATCTGTCCGAAATGTCTCTTGCTATCGAGGCTCTGATACTCTGGGTGAATAAGAAAATACAATGATCTCTCTTGGGTTTTTATCATGATTATCTTAGTCTGCACTCCATCTGCTCTCAAAGTCTGTCGTATCCATTTTAAGTCCAGCATTAATCTTATCCACTATTTCTTTTCCGCCTGGTGCAATTTTCAGCGCACTCATCTGATTCTTCACTGCGCTTCTTATATCTTTCAAAGACGCCTTTGCTTTTATCTAATTCTGCGGACTGAATATCTTTCCACTGTCCACAGTCTCTGATGATGCTGTCTCGAATGCCATGTTAAGGCACTGTCCTGCCATATCCACAATGATGTCGAGCAAATCATTCTTCTTAAGAAGCTCAAATGCCCTTGAAGGATTAGGCACGGACTCCGGCATCTTATTCACTTCACAGAAAAACATAGAAATGGTGTAAAGGTGATGATGCGGTGCATATGCCTTCATGGCAAGGAGCGATTCGTTCAAATCCATTGGATTATCATTTGTCCACTTGTTACTTATACACTTTGACAATTCGTTCAGTGCCTGTACATTCTCAGGAGCATATTTCTTACGGAATATCTGGTCAAAATATTTATCAAATATCTTCGTCTCACTATATGAAATAGTTGGTCTTTGGGAGTGCCAAGCAATAAGTTGCTTACCAAGATCCGTTAATGATACAACATGATTCGTATTATATTTGGCGGGGTCTGCGGTTTCCCATCGTTTCGTTATGAAGTATCCATCTGTGAAACGTTGCTCATAAACGTAAGCCGGATGCCTCAACGTGTATGAAATTAGCGGCGTTCTACACTATAAAGAATAATCTGTACCCCAGAGAAAAGGAGTTTACTTCTATGCCCTATCAGAGCGCGTATATGGATGCCGGAAGAGATAAGACCGAAAAAATAATAGAGTATGACAGCGGTAGCGATTTCTCAAAGGCTATAAACGGAAGAAATGCTTATGATGTTTGGGCGGTAATGGACGAGCTTATGGATGCGTTGATGGCAATAAATCCGAGATTATATAACAGCGTTATGAGGAAAATTTAATAGATATAGGGGCAGATCCTTAGGAGAAATCCGGGGGTCTGTTTTTATTTAGTTGCCACGAAAGTTGCCACGCCTTTTTGAAAATGCCGTTAAATCAAGGAAAAACAAAGAGCAGGTGATGGGAATCGAACCCACGTGTCCAGCTTGGAAGGCTGGTGTTCTACCATTGAACTACACCTGCATAAATAATATATTTTATTGGAGTGATCGGGGTGACAGGATTTGAACCTGCGACCTCCTGGTCCCAAACCAGGCGCTCTAGCCAAACTGAGCCACACCCCGTTCGGGGCATCCACGGAACTCCAAAACCGTGACGCAAATGATATTATAGCCAAACACCCTTCCTGTGTCAATTACTTTTTTTCAGACAGCCTGTGTTCGTTTACGGCAAGGCTTTATTGTGATATAGTATTCGTCATACGCAATGATATCAGGCAGGAAGGAGCAGGGTTGAAGTTTGAAAGCATACTTTCAAACTTGCTTTGCTGCCGCTGAAAAGAAGCGTCACCAAAGGGTCGACGCCGCTAAAAAAGCGGTAAGTAATGGATTAATGAAAGGAGCGGCATAGACAATAAATGAAACAGTTAATGCTCGGAAATAAGGCAGTTGCCCGCGGACTGTATGAGGCAGGGGTCTGCTTCGCATCAAGCTATCCGGGGACTCCCAGTACGGAGGTCACGGAGGAGCTGGCGAAATATGATGATATTTATTCGGAATGGGCTCCGAATGAGAAGGTTGCAATGGAAGCGGCCTTTGGAGCTTCGCTGGCAGGGCGCCGTTCATTCTGCGGGATGAAGCATGTGGGGCTGAATGTGGCTGCGGATCCCTTATATACTATGTCATATACCGGGGTAAATGCCGGAATGGTTATTGTGGTTGCGGACGACGCGGGAATGCATTCCTCCCAGAACGAGCAGGATTCTAGGCACCATGCCATTGCTTCAAAGGTTCCCATGCTTGAGCCCTCGGATTCACAGGAAGCATATGAATTTGCGAAGCTTGCTTTCGAGCTGTCGGAGGAGTTTGACACACCGGTATTGTTGAAGATGTGTACAAGGGTTGCCCACTCCCAGTCAGTGGTGGAGTCCGGAGAACGTGTGCTGCCGGAGAAGAAGCCTTATGAGAAAAATATACAGAAGTACGTTATGGCTCCGGCGAATGCCATAAGGAAGCATCCCATTGTGGAAGAACGTACAAAGAAGCTTATTGAGTACGGCTGTACAAATAATGTGAACCGTGTGGAAATGGGCGGTACAGAAACCGGGATAATATGTGACTCCACAAGCTATCAGTATGTAAAGGAAGTCTGTGGAGACAGTGTTTCCATTTTGAAGATAGGCCTGGTGAATCCTCTTCCGGACAGGCTGATAAAGGAATTTGCATCGAAGGTTGAAAAGCTGATCGTGGTCGAGGAGCTTGACCCTGTGATAGAGGATCATTGCAAGGCTCTTGGACTAAAGGTATCGGGAAAGGATATCCTTCCCATAACCGGAGAGTTTTCCAGGAACATAGTAGCTAAGGCTTTGGGAATGGAAGAGCATAAGGGAACAGTCCTGGATGAGAAGCTTCCGGTGCGTCCTCCCGCTATGTGCTCCGGCTGTCCTCACAGAGGTCTTTTCTATACCTTAAAAAAGAATAATTGTACGGTACTGGGAGACATAGGCTGCTATACACTGGGCTCCGCAGCTCCCTTAAGTGCGGTCGATACGACTCTCTGTATGGGGGCCTCCCTTTCGGCAGTTCATGGATTTAATAAGATGGGGGGTAAGGAGACGGAGAATAGCACCGTTGCCGTTATCGGAGACTCGACATTCATGCATTCCGGAATGACCGGACTTGCAAATATCGCCTATAATCAGAGTAATTCGGTTTCAATAATCCTTGACAATTCCATCACCGGAATGACAGGTCATCAGCAGAATCCTCTTACCGGGTACAATATCAAGGGCGATCCTGCGGGAAAGATAGATCTGGAGGCTCTGTGCAGAGCAATGGGCTTTAACCGTGTACGGGTCGTGGATCCTTACGATCTGAAGGAATGTGACAGGGTTGTTAAGGAGGAGCTGGCTGCGGAGGAGCCCTCAGTCATCATTTCAAGAAGACCCTGCGTGCTTCTTAAATATGTAAAGAAGAATCCGCCGCTTAAGGTTGACAGGGATAAGTGTGTGGGCTGCAAGTCCTGTATGAAGATCGGCTGCCCTTCCATATCCCTTAAGGATGGGAAAGCGCACATAGATGCCACACTCTGTGTCGGATGCGGTGTGTGTGAGCAGATGTGTGCAGTTGACGCATTTTCTGCTACCTGATATGGATTCAGGGACTTGGAGCGGGCGGAGGAAAGGTTTTTCGTCTTGCCCGGAATGACAGAAAAATAAGGAGATCACTGAAATGGAAACCAGAAATATAATGATAGTCGGAGTGGGCGGACAAGGCTCTCTCCTTGCCAGTAAGATACTGGGATATCTTTTATTAAACGAAGGTTTTGACGTAAAGGTATCGGAAGTACACGGTATGTCCCAGAGGGGCGGAAGTGTTGTGACATATGTTCGATACGGTGACCGGGTATATTCACCCCTGGTAGATGAGGGAGAGGCGGATGTGATCGTGTCTTTTGAACTGCTGGAGGCCGCACGCTGGATGAAATATCTGAAAAGCGGAGGCCAGATAGTTACCAATACCCAGCAGATCGATCCTATGCCGGTTGTAATGGGTGTTGAAGAATATCCGGAGAACCTTGTGGAAAAAATGAGGGATAAAGGGGCAAAGGTTGATGCGCTTGATTGTCTGAAGCTGGCTGAAGAAGCAGGAAATATCAAAGCAGTAAATATAGTGCTTCTGGGGAGGCTTTCACACTACTTTGATTTTTCAAAGGATGCGTGGATGAAGGCACTTGAAGCCAATGTACCGGCAAAGCTTCTGGAAATTAATAAGCAGGCATTTGACCTCGGATACAAGGCAGGTGAGCAATAAGGAGGAATAAAAAAGGATGGAGAGGTATTTTCAGAAGAAGTTTGAGTGTATGCCCCTGAAAGAAATGAAAAAGCTTCAGGATGAAAAGCTCGTTAAACAGGTAAAGCATGTTTGGGACAATGTGCCTTACTACAGAAAGAAGATGGAAGAAAGAGGACTGACACCCGATGACATTAGATCAAGGGACGACCTTCACAAGCTGCCTTTTCTTTCAAAAGCAGACTTAAGGGAGTGCTACCCTTACGGTCTTCTCGGAGCGCCCCTCGAAAAGTGCGTCCGTATCCAGTCAACCTCGGGAACTACGGGGAAAAGAGTTGTAGCCTTTTATACAAAGGAGGATCTGGATCTTTGGTCTGACTGCACTGCCAGAGCAATAACAGCAGCGGGAGGAACAAAAAAGAGCGTAGTCCAGGTTTCTTATGGTTATGGACTTTTTACCGGAGGACCGGGTTTAAATGACGGAAGCCATAAGGTGGGATGTCTTACTGTTCCCACATCATCGGGAAATACTGACCGCCAGATAATGTTCATAAGGGATCTGGAGGCTTCCATTATCTGCTGCACGCCGAGCTATGCCGCGTTTCTCGGAGAGAGGATGAAGGAGATGGGTCTTTCACCTGAGGAAATACCCCTTAAGGCAGGGATATTCGGAGCCGAAGCCTGGAGTGAGGAGATGCGGCAGGATATTGAAAAAACAATGGGAATAAAGGCCTACGATATCTACGGCCTTACGGAGCTTTCAGGCCCCGGAGTGGCTTTTGAGTGTTCAGAGCAGAAGGGCATGCATGTAAACGAAGACCACTTTATTCCCGAGATCATAGATCCGGATACCGGGGAGGTTCTGCCGGATGATACGGAGGGAGAGCTGGTGTTTACAGCTCTTGATAAGGAGGCATTCCCGCTTCTCCGCTACCGTACGCGTGATATCTGCAAGCTTTCACGGAAGAAATGCTCCTGCGGCCGCACCCTTATCAGGATGGCGAAGCCTAAGGGACGTACGGACGATATGCTCATAATCCGCGGAGTAAACGTATTCCCGTCACAGATAGAGACAGTTCTCTTAAATAACGGCTATGCCGCAAACTATCAGATCATAGTGGGCAGGGTAAACAACACGGATACTCTTGACGTTCATGTGGAGATGACCCCCGAAATGTTCACGGATAATCTGGGCGAGATCGAGGCACGCCAGGCAAAGCTGGTTGCCGGAATGCAGTCAATGCTCGGAATAAAAGCAAAGGTTACACTGGTAGCTCCGAAGTCCATTCAGAGATCGGAAGGCAAGGCCGTTCGCGTCATTGATAACAGAAAGATCTGAGGAGGGCAATCTAATGAGTATAAAGCAGATTTCGGTTTTTATGGAGAATAAACCCGGCACCCTTGAAGAAATGACGGATGTGCTGGCAAAGAACAATATCGATATGAGGGCTATTTCCGTGGCGGAGACCGAGGACTTCGGAATAGCAAGGCTCATAGTGGATGATGTCTACGAGACCACAACGGTATTAAAGGATGCGGGATTTGTAAACCGCCTTAGTGATGTTCTGGCGGTCGAGATACCGGATGTACCCGGGGGACTGAATAAGGTTCTGAAGACATTGTCCGCAGCCCAGGTAAATCTTGAATATATGTATGCATTTCTCGGGGGGAAGGAAGTCAATAAGGCCTTTCTCATAATGAAGGTTGCACACATAGACAGGGCAGAATCCACGCTGGAGCTTGGGGGCTTCCATCTGGTGGATCAGGAAAATATTGCTGAATTATAGATCACAGTATCTCCGCCAGCTCCAGAATGAGCCTTTCGCTTTTTTCCCAGCCGAGGCAGGGGTCGGTTATGGATTTTCCGTATATTCCCTCACCGATCTTCTGGCAGCCGTCCTCGATATAGCTTTCTATCATAAGACCTTTAACGATATCCCTTATGGTCTTTGATACATGACGGCTGTGGATCACGTCCTTTGCGATACGGATCTGCTCCAGGTACTTCTTTCCGGAATTTGCGTGGTTGCAGTCTATGATAACGGAAGGATTGTCAAGTCCGTTGTCCTTGTAGCTTTTAATGAGTGTCCGGAGATCTTCATAGTGATAATTCGGATGATTTATACCGAAGGCATCCACATATCCTCTTAAGATCGCGTGGGTAAGTGGATTGCCTTCGGTCTTTACTTCCCAGCCTCTGTAGAGGAATTTCTGTCTGCTTCGGGCTGCGGAGATGGAATTCATCATTACGGTGATGTCACCGCCGGTGGGATTTTTCATTCCCACAGGAATGCCGATTCCGCTGGCAACGATCCGGTGAAGCTGGTCTTCAACCGATCTCGCACCTACTGCCACATAGGATAAGAGATCCGACAGATAGCGGTGGTTTTCGGGATAGAGCATTTCCTCGGCACAGGTAAAACCGGTCTCGCGCACTACCCTGGTGTGCATTTCTCTTATGGCGATTATGCCCGCCAGAAGATCCTCGCTTCCTTCGGGATCCGGCTGGTGCAGCATTCCCTTGTAGCCAGTGCCTTTGGTGCGGGGCTTATTCGTGTAAACTCTGGGGATTATCAGGATCCTTTCCTTTACCTTATCGTAAACACCGGCAAGCCTTGTGAGATAATCCATTACCGCTTCCTCGTTGTCTGCGGAGCAGGGACCGATTATAAGGAGAAAGCGGTCATCCCTTCCCTCAAAAACGGCCTTTATCTCTTCAAGGCGTCTGTCTATTATTTCGCTTAATTCTCTGCTTACGGGAAACTGCTCCTTTAATTCCATTGGAGTGGGCAGCTTCCGAATAAATTCCATCGGCATTTCCATAGTATAAGCACCAGTCTTTCACAAAATTTCCATGAAAGAAAAAATAACATACTTCCGCTCTGTTTTCAATCAAAATCTGAGAAGCGGATCCATAATAACAGTCAGGTTTATCCCGGGTCAGGTCTTAAAAACTTGACCAAAGAGCGTAAAACAGCTATAGTAGTGCAGAAACTTAATAGGAACGCTGGGGGAGCTTTCGCTGAGAACCTGTGAATGGCCGGATAGCCGGCAGAACGCGGGGACCCTTTAACCTGAACCGGATAATACCGGCGTAGGAAAGCAGAGACATTTTTTTTGATGTCATTTTACCCCTCCGTGCGCATTTTTTAAGGAGGTTTTTTTATGTCTATTTTAGCAACACTCACAGAGGACGGAAGTTATGCACTTACAGGAGCGGGCTATACGGCTGTCATAGTGCTGATGATCCTGCTGCTGCTTCTTGCCTGCTACGTTTCTTCTTCTGCAACCAGGGTGAGAACGGGAACCAAAAGGCTTGTTTTTGCTGCCATGGCTATGGCCCTCGCCTATGTAACATCATTTATTAAGATTTTCCATATGCCTATGGGCGGATCCATTACGCTCTTTTCCATGTTATTTATCACTTTGATCGGATACTGGTACGGACTCAGGACCGGACTCAGTGCAGCCCTTGCCTACGGTCTTCTCCAGCTCATAGTTGATCCCTACATTTTAAGCGTACCGCAGGTGTTCTGTGATTATATCTTTGCTTTCGGAGCACTGGGACTCTCAGGTATTTTCCATAATGCAAAGCATGGATTGATAAAAGGGTATATAATAGGTGTCATCGGGAGATTTGTATTCGCCTTCCTTTCAGGCTTCATCTTCTTCGCGGACTATGCCCCCGAGGGAATGAATCCTGCGGTGTATTCTTTAACTTATAATGGTGCATATATTTTTGCGGAAGCAGGGTTCACTATTGTGATACTTCTTGTGCCTGCGGTTTCTAAGGCATTGAACAGCGTGAAAGCACTTGCGCTGCAGCAGGAGGGCGTTGTAAAGACTGCCTGAAGCTTCCGTACAAAGGAGGAAAGATGGCAATAATAGGCGGTATTATGGTGCCTCACCCGCCCCTCATTGTTCCGGAGGTGGGAAAGGGTGAAGAGAGAGTCATAGAAGAAACCACAAGGGCATATGAAAAGGCGGCGGATTTTGTCGCCGCCCTGAAGCCCGATACCATTGTCCTGTCATCACCCCATGTGGTGATGTATGGAGACTATCTGCATATCTGTCCGGGGGACGGAGCCGGAGGGAATCTGCGGCAGTTCAATGCTCCCGGGGAAGGAATGAATGTGGACTATGATACGGAGCTCAGGGATCGTATCGTGGAGCTCTGTGCCGAGGTGAATTTTCCCGCAGGTACAGAGGGAGAGAGAAGCCCCGAGCTTGATCACGGCACCATGGTACCGCTTTATTTTATCCTGAAAAAATATAAGGATTTCAGGCTTGTAAGGCTTGGGATATCGGGGATTTCCCTTTTGGAGCATTACAGCCTCGGAATGATGATAAAGAAGGCATCGGAGGAGCTTGACAGGCGTGTCCTCTATGTGGCGAGCGGGGATCTTTCCCATAAGCTTCAGGTTCACGGCCCTTACGGCTTCGACCCCGCAGGTCCGGAATATGATAAAAGGATCATGGATGTAATGGGAAGCGGGGAGTTTGAGAGACTATTGGATTTTGAGCCTGAGCTCCTCGAGAAATCTGCGGAGTGCGGCCACCGTTCCTTTGTGATAATGGCCGGAGCCTTTGACAGGACAGCACTTGAGATAGAGAGGCTTTCCCATCAGGATGTGACCGGTGTAGGCTATGGGATATGCACCTTCCGCGTAAGGGGAGAGGATCCAAAAAGGAATTTCTTTGACAGATGGTATTTTGCCGCAAAGGAGAAGCTTGAAATGAGGAAGAATGCAGAGGATGAGTATATCAGCCTGGCCCGTCAAACCATAGAAAGCTATATCAGGGACGGGAAAATTATAAAGCTCCCCGAAGGACTTCCTTCAGAAATGCTTGAGAAAAAAGCCGGAGCCTTTGTGTCCCTACATATCAATGGAGCACTGAGAGGCTGTATCGGGACCATTCTTCCGGTAAGGGCTTCCATTGCGGAAGAGATCGTGAGTAATGCCATAAGTGCAGCCACCCGGGATCCCAGGTTTTCCCCGGTTAGAGAGGATGAGCTACCGTTCCTGGAGTACAGCGTGGATATTCTAAATGAGCCGGAGGAGATAGCTTCTGAGGATCAGCTGGATGTGAAGCGTTACGGCGTCATTGTCACTAAGGGAATGAAGAGGGGGCTTTTACTTCCGAATCTTGATGGTGTGGATACCATAGAAGAGCAGGTTGCCATTGCGAAGCAGAAGGCAGGTATATCCGTTAATGACAAGGATGTGCAGCTGGAGCGTTTTGAGGTCACAAGGCATGAGGTGTGAGGTATGCTTCCGTCACTGCGACCTTAAAGAGGGCCAGACAGGCTACTGCAGGGCGAGACATAACGTAAACGGGCGGATTGAAGCCAAAAACTACGGCGTCATTACCTCCCTTGCCCTTGATCCTATAGAAAAGAAGCCCTTATACAGGTTTTTCCCGGGGAGCCGGATATTGTCCTTAGGCTCTTACGGCTGCAATCTTCGCTGTCCCTTCTGCCAGAACCATGAGATCTCCCAGACGGACGACAGGGGTTTTGACAGGGTTGATCCGGAGTGGATCTTAAGTATTGCGGAAAGGGAAAGAAAGAACGGAAATATAGGTGTCGCCTACACTTATAATGAAGCACTGGTGGGCTATGAATTTGTGCGGGACACTGCCCGTCTGGTAAAAAGAGCCGGTATGAAAAATGTGCTGGTCTCAAACGGTACCGCGGAGCTTCCGATACTCCGGGAGATCCTTCCCCTTATCGATGCCATGAATATAGATCTCAAATCCTTTTCGGAGGAGGTTTACAGGGATGTCCTTAAGGGAGACCTCCATCAGACCCTGAGCTTTATTGAGGAAGCGGCAGAGAGCTGTCATATGGAGATAACGACACTGGTTGTTCCGGGCATCAACGATACAGCCGGGGAGATCCGTGAGATTGCCTCCTGGATCGCAGGACTTAAGGGAGGGAAGGGAAAAGAGATCCCGTACCACATATCCAGATTTTTCCCGCAGTACAATATGACGGACAGAGAAGCAACGGACAGGGGGCTTATCTTTAGCCTTGCGGACGCTGCCAGGGAAAGCCTCAAATACGTGTATGAAGGGAATGTGTGATGAAGATTTCGGTTTTGGGAAAAGACGGCTTTATAAAAAAGAATTTTCTGGAAAACCTTCAGGCAATCTGCGACGGAAGGAACCGCAGCAGGGCAGAGCTCCAAATAAGCTCGGTTTTAGACATTGAGGGAGGGGATACGCTGATAATCCTGCCTTCAGATGACGACAGCTTTTTACGGGTAAAAAAAGGAGAAAAAGAGATCCTTTGCTGCAGAACTCCCATGGTAGTCGGTAAATGGGACGATTCCGGCTCCCTTATGCAAAGGCTCTGTGAAGCAGCGGCAGGAGCCGCAGACCGTCCCGGCTTTTCCGACGGAGAGGTGCTGGAGCTACTTTTTATCGAGGATCTTATAAAAACGGTTCTGGATACACTTGAGGGTAAGACGGGCGAAGAGCTCCTCCCAAAAACCTATAAGGTTACCGTGGATTCTGTTATTGAGGCTCTGGAAGCATTCAGCAGGATGAACAGTACGCTTTTTATCCGGGAAATGCCACGGGACAGCTTTTCCTATAAGCTGTATTCACTCTATCTCTCATTCCTTCCCGAAAAAAAGATGTCATATCCGGTCAAAATGAATACGGATAACAGAGGGGTCTTCAGTGAGCTTATAAAAACCGAAAGCTGCGGGCAGGTATCCGTTAATATTGCAAAGCCCGGTGTGACACGGGGACAGCATTGGCATAATACTAAATGGGAGATATTCATCGTTGTATCGGGCCATGGTCTCATCAGGTTGAGGAAGATAGGAAGCGACAGGGTATTGAACTTTGAAGTAAGAGGTGAGGATATGAGAGCTGTCATAATGCTGCCGGGATATACTCACAGCATTACCAATCTTGAGAAGGACAGGGATCTGGTAACGGTGATGTTTGCGAACGAGCAGTTTGACAGTGAAAATCCTGACACCTTTTTTGAAGAGGTTTAAGGAACACTCGATTAACTTGATTCGGTATTTTTCTGCAACCAAAAAGCCCGCGGCACAATTGCGGGCTTAGAGGGAGTAATTAACTGTTTTTAGGAGAGTTATGAAAAAGTCATTTCGCATTTCTTTTATGAAACATATGATACAGGGAAACTATGTCTAAAATTCGATTTCTTTGAAAACGGTTTGTGTCTTTGAACAAAAGAATTTCTTAAGAATTCTTATGAAAAGGTAAATTGTAAAACGCGCTTCCCAGAAAATCCTTGACAGTGCAGAATTTGTCAGCGGTTATCAGTATCCAGCCTTCAAAGTATCTGGGCGGAGCCAGCATCGGAAACATATGCTGCCTTACGATTTCTTCTTCCATTTCGGTAAAATCCTTTCCGAGGATCTCCTTTGCGTAATACACGCTTCGTTTACCATGATTAAGCGCCAGATCACGGTGGGTCGGGAAAACATTTTTATCATGTCTGTCCGACAGACCCAGATCATGGCACAAAGCTGCGATTATAAGCTCCTCTTCACTTACCTGGATTCCGAATCTCTTTAAAAATGAAGTGATCCTGCCACAGACCAGAGTTACCGATATAATGTGCCGGTCAAGAGTGGTATTGATGTGATGCTCCTGTCCCTTAAGTCTCGAAAACACACTGCTTCGAAGGACAAGGCTGATTTTCTGCTTAAAATGATCGTTCATGACAGCTCCGCGGATACTTTTTTCATAAGACGCCGGAAAAACACAGTTGAAAGTATGAAGGAGCCGATCTCTGCAATGGGGAATGCCCACCACACATTATCCACGACTCCCGTAAGGGACAAAAGCCAGGCAGCGGGTATCAGAAGGACAAGCTGCCTTCCGACCGAAACTATCAGAGAATAAATGCTCTCGGAAAAGGCCTGGAATATGGAACCCATCGCGATGCAGGCTCCCGCAAAGGGGAATATGAGCCCCATTATCCTGAGGGCCGGAACACCGATCGCAAGCATTTCCTCCGACGCATTGAAGAAACCGAGGAGCCTGTCGGGAATCAATTCAAAAATGATCGTTCCGGTTAACATAATGCAAACTGCAAGTGTAATAGAGAATTTAAGGGTTTCCTTTATACGTTCTTTTTTCCTTGCTCCGTAATTGTATGCAAGAACCGGGATAACCCCGTTATTCAGACCGAACACGGGCATAAAGAAGAAACTCTGAAGCTTGAAGTACGCACCGAATACGGCTGCTGCAGTGGTGGAGAATACGATAAGGATCCTGTTGATAAGATAGGTCATTACAGAGCCTATGGATATCATTAATATGGAAGGAACTCCCACCATATAGATCTCCTTTATCACAGTACCGTCTATATTCAATACCTTCTTTATCGAAAGACTGATATCACTGTTGAATTTCAGATTCAGGAAAAGACCCAGCAAGGCCGCAACAGACTGCCCGAAGATGGTGGCGAGGGCTGCACCTGCAACTCCCAATTTCGGGAGGCCGAAAAGACCGAAGATCAGTATCGGGTCGAAGATAATATTAATTATGGCGCCCGTTGCCTGGGAGATCATGCTGTAAAAGCTCCGGCCGGTAGACTGCAGGAGACGTTCAAAGGTCATCTGGAAGAAGAGACCGATTGACAGACAGCTTACTATCCTGAGATAAACAGCTCCGTATTCCAGAATTTCCTTTTCACCTGTCTGTGTCATTATAAAGCTGCGGGAAAAGAGTATACCTATTATAAGGAAGAGAATATAGCTGAAAAAGGTCAGCAGTATTCCCATATTCGCCGCCGCATCCGAGCGGTCGTAGCGTTTCTCGCCGAGGGAACGGGAGAGAAGCGCATTGATACCGACACCGGTTCCGCTTCCCACTGCTATCATCAGGTTCTGCATAGGGAAGGCAAGAGTGACCGCCGTAAGAGCGTTTTCATTTATCTGGGATACAAAAATACTGTCAACAACGTTATACAGTGCCTGCACCAGCATGGAGATCATCATGGGCAGGGACATTAATATGATGAGCTTCTTTACGGGCAGGACACCCATCCTGTTTTCTGTTCGGACTGCCATTACCTGCGGACGCTGCTCCTTTCAATGATCCGGGATCCTCTTATCACCGGTGTGGCTCTCATTCCGAGAGCTCCAGCTTTGCATGCCTGCAAAGTGCCTGAAAGGTTTCTTCACTGAGGTCATGCTCTATTTTGCAGGCGTCTTCCCTGGCCACATCCGGATCCACCCCCAGCTGTGTAAAGAACTTTGTCAGGGTCTTGTGCCTGGTATAGGTTCTGTCAGCGATCTCCAGTCCGGAATCCGTGAGAACCAGCATACCGGCGTGGTCGCTTGTGAGATACCCTTTTTCCTTAAGTCTTTTTGTGGAGTAGGTTACGCTGGGCTTTGTGACCCCGAGATGCTCCGCCACATCAATGGAACGCACATAGCCCTGCTTTTCTTTTATCATAAGTATAGCTTCCAGATAATCTTCTATGGTTTTTTCCACGTTCATAAATTTCTCCTGATATAATCCATTTTTGGCGAAGGATCGGGAAGGTTCTTCTGGATGATACCACAAAAACGTTGCAATTTAAACTCAAATTAAAAATATTTAACTTTGGTTCCAAATTATCTTGACAAAAAAAGGGGGCGGAGTTATAACAGGTTAGAGAGGACTAACGGAAGGTGAAGGGGGTTAACAATCATATGCTGCCACTTATTCTGGCTGAGCCGGGTAAAGAGAATATTATCAAAAGAATAGGAGGAAGCCCTGAGGTTAGAAGACATCTTGAGGATATGGGTTTTACCCCGGGGGGAAGTGTGACGCTTATAAGCGCAGTCGGGGGAAATGTGATAGTAAAGGTGAAGGAATCAAGGGTCGCACTTGATGAAGCCCTGGCGAAGAAAGTGATGGTATGACTAAGCGCGGCAGTGCCCCGCAAAAGTAGTGAAAAACAGCTTTAACAGAGGAGAGAAAAATGAACACTTTGAGGGATGTGAAGATCGGAGATACCGTTACCGTGGTAAAGCTACACGGTGAGGGCGCCATAAAAAGGCGGATAATGGATATGGGATTAACCAAGGGGACCAGCGTATATGTGCGGAAGGTTGCACCGCTGGGAGACCCTGTTGAGATAACTGTCCGCGGATACGAGCTTTCATTGAGAAAAGCGGATGCGGAGATGGTAGAAGTGACGGAGGTGGAGAAGTGAGTATCAGAATTGCGCTTGCAGGCAACCCGAACAGCGGAAAAACCACATTATTTAATTCCTTAACGGGCTCAAACCAGTTTGTGGGAAACTGGCCGGGTGTAACGGTTGAAAAGAAGGAAGGAAAGCTGAAAAAGCATGAGGATGTGGAGATAATCGATCTTCCGGGAATCTATTCCCTTTCTCCATACACACTGGAAGAGGTCGTTGCGAGAAACTACCTTATAGGGGAACGCCCCGATGCCATTCTCAATATAATAGACGGAACCAACCTGGAGAGAAATCTCTACCTTTCCACACAGCTTATCGAGCTGGGTATTCCGGTGGTCATCGCCATTAATATGATGGATGTGGTAAGGAAAAACGGTGACAGCCTGGATACAAAGGCACTTGCGAAGGAGCTTGGCTGCAGCATAGTCGAAATATCCGCGCTGAAGGATGAAAAGACGCTTGAGGCCGCAGAGGTGGCGATAGAAGCCGCGAAATCAGGAAAAAAGGTTCCTATGCATACCTTCAGCGGACCCGTGGAGCATGCCCTTGCACATATTGAAGAAGCGATAGTCCATGATCTTCCCGAAGAGCAGCAGAGGTGGTATTCGATAAAGATCTTCGAACGCGACGAAAAGGTTCTGGAGAAGCTCAGTGTTCCTTCGGATAAGCTTGCGCATATCGAAAAGGATATTGCGGCGGCAGAGGAGGAGATGGATGATGATGCCGAGAGCATCATTACTAATGAGCGGTATATTTACATTGCCGATATCCTTAAGGGGATCTATAAGAAAAAGAATGCCGGAGAACTCAGCAATTCGGATAAGATAGACAGGATTGTGACCAACAGGATCCTGGGACTTCCTATTTTTGCGGTTGTTATGTTCCTGATCTACTGGATTGCTATGGTGGGAGTGGGTGCTCCCGCTACAGACTGGGCAAATGACGGACTTTTCGGAGACGGCTATCACCTGTTCGGTATAGGTACTCCTGCCGCGGAGGAAGCCGGGGAGAATTATACTGCCGCCATGCAGGCTGTGGATGCCTATATGGGCTTTGATGATTCTGCTGATATCGAGGCTATGAAGAGCTTTTCATCAGATGAGGAGGTTGTGAGCTATACCGTCGAAGATGAGGAGACTCTTGAACAGAGCGAGATATCGGTATACTTTGACAGTGTTCCCGGGGATGCGGGTGAAGATGTAAATGCCATGAGCTTCAAAGACGCTGTCGCATATTTTGAAGAGAACGGCCTTGAGGAACCCGATCCTGCGGATTACGGAATATGGGTACCCGGTGTTCCGGCAGTTGTAGAAGGTGTTCTTGACAGCATAAACTGTGCGGACTGGCTGAAGGGTCTCATCCTTGACGGTATTATTGCAGGTGTTGGCGCGGTTCTCGGTTTTGTTCCCCAGATGCTGGTTCTTTTCTTCCTGCTTGCCTTTGTGGAAGCCAGCGGTTATATGGCCAGGGTTGCCTTTGTGCTTGACAGGGTATTCCGCCGCTTCGGACTTTCCGGAAAGAGCTTCATTCCTATCTTAATAGGAACGGGATGCGGTATTCCGGGCATTATGGCGTCCCGTACAATTGAAAATGAGCGTGACCGCCGTATGACCATAATGACCACCACTTTCATTCCCTGCGGAGCCAAGGTTCCCTTTATAGCAATGATAGCGGGTGCCATATTCGGAGGAAGTGCCGTTATTTCCACAGGTGCATATTTTATAGGTATCGCAGCTATCATCAGTTCGGGTATCATACTTAAAAAGACAAAGATGTTTGCCGGTGAGCCCGCCCCCTTCGTAATGGAGCTTCCTGCATATCACTGGCCCACACTTATCAATGTTCTCCGCAGTATGTGGGAGAGAGGCTGGAGCTTTATCAAGAAGGCCGGAACCATCATCCTTTTGTCAACCGTAGTGATCTGGTTCCTGTCCCGCTTCGGCTGGAGAGACGGAATATTCACGATGCTTGAGGAGGAAGAGATAGGCAGCAGCATTCTGGCAGCCATCGGAGGAGTCATCGCATTTATCTTTACTCCTCTGGGATGGGGCAACTGGCAGGCAGCTGTGGCTTCGGTAACAGGTCTTGTTGCCAAAGAGAACATAGTGGGAACAATGGGTGTTCTGTATGGCGGAGAGGGATCTGCCTGGGCGGCACTTGCAGCAGCATTTACCTCGGCTTCGGGCTTAAGCTTCCTTATCTTCAATCTCCTCTGCGCTCCCTGCTTCGCCGCAATGGGCGCTATAAGAAGGGAAATGAACAATGCGAAATGGACCTGGTTTGCCATCGGCTATGAGTGCGGTTTCGCCTACCTCGTATCCTTTGTGGTATACCAGATCGGAAGCGCCATCGCAGGTTCAGGTAATATCATAGGAAGCGTACTCGCAGTTATTGTTATCCTCGTATTCATCTGGCTGCTCTTCAGACCCTACAAGGAATCCAATACCCTGAAGGAAGCCTCGGTGGGAGCGTGAGGCGGCATAAAATGTTATCCTGAGCGAAGCGACGCATATCCCACATCGAAGATGTGGGATGCCGCCCCGGCGAGGTTTATCCCACATCGAAGATGTGGGATGCCACCCCGGCGAGGGGTTGCGAAGCAACAGGAAGGATCTTTAGAGGGGTAAAGTTGTGAACTTTATAATAAACAACCTTGGAACGATCATAGTAGGAGCCATACTTCTTGCAATTCTCACCGGTATACTGTACAGTACCTTTAAGAAGTCCGGAAAAAAAGGCACGGGCGGCTGTGGCTGCGGCTGCAGCTCCTGTCCGGGCAGCAGCATGTGCCACGGGAAAATGTGAGTAAGCAGTAATGCCAAAGGTAAAGTCCGGCAGGAACAAAACCATTGATATCTCTCTTGAAGAAGGACAGAGATATCTGGCCGGAGCAGTAAAAATCGAATCAGCCGCTTCTTTGGAAGAAATAACAGACAAGACAATCCTCGGGGATTGTCTTGATGTCATGTCTCTGCTTCCCGAAGGCTTTGCAGATCTGGTAATTGCGGATCCCCCATATAATCTCGATAAGGATTATAACGGCAGAAGGTTCAGGAAGACCTCTGATGAGGTATACGCAGAATTCACGGAGTCCTGGGTAAAGAAAGTCATTCCGCTCCTGAAACCCGAAGCATCCTTATACGTGTGCTGTGACTGGAAGTCAGGCTCTGTTATCGAGAGTATATTAAAGAAGTATTTTATCATCCGGAACAGGATAACCTGGCAGAGAGAAAAGGGCCGGGGAGCCTTAAACAACTGGAAAAACGGAATGGAGGACATCTGGTTTGCCACAAAGTCCGGATCCTATACCTTCAATGTGGAGGATGTAAAGATAAGAAGAAAGGTCATTGCCCCGTACAAGGTCAACGGAAGGCCGAAGGACTGGGAAGAAACAGGCTCCGGCAATTTCCGGAATACATATCCGTCAAATTTCTGGGATGATATTTCAATCCCCTACTGGTCTATGCCGGAAAACACGGCACATCCGACACAAAAACCCGAAAAACTGCTGGCCAAGCTCATACTTGCAAGCTCCAATCCCGGAGACATTGTTTTTGACCCCTTCCTTGGATCAGGCTCAACATCCGTGGCAGCAAAAAAGCTTGGGCGCCATTACGTGGGTATCGAGCTTAACGCACAGTACTGCGTCTGGGCCGAAAAACGCCTGGAGATGGCCGGCAAGGACACGGCTATCCAGGGTTATGCCGATGGGGTTTTCTGGGAAAGAAACACAGCTGCGAGTCAGAAAACCCGGTATAAACAATTAAGAAATACGTAATTTGCAGCGGAAAACAATTAAGATTCTTTGAATATCGTGGATTTCACAGATAAACTGTGATACAATTCGGCATTAGATGTAAGAAAAAGAAAAAGCGCCAAAGCTTATGAAAGGAGTATTGACGACCTAAAATGAAAAAGACAAATTATTCTAAATTACTGACAATAATACTTGCACTAATGCTTGTTTCCGTTTCGTTTACGGGATGTAAAATGAACCTTCCGGATGTACACGGCATCGGACCGGATGGAGCCGCTGAGGGAACCGAAAGTGACGAAGAAGAATCAGAGGATGAAGCGGATAATACCGACGTCACAGCGGGAGCTGCAGAGGACGGTGAGTACAGCATGACGGCGGTAGTGAACAATGATACTAGTTTTTACGTTGATGCACCGGAGGTTGTACTGAAGGACAAGAGTGCAGCAAAGCCGGTTGATGTGAAGGACAAGGCAGGGGATCTGGAGAAGGCGCGTCTCGCATATCTTACTGCATATTATGAGGGAGACGAGACTTCTGCAAAGGAGGATCTTGCCGACTATGATAAAATGGAACCCGGAAGTAAGGAAATGGATGCCATCAGAGCATTTTATCCCGAGCTCGGGAAGGTGTTTGCCCAGTTTGATATAGTAACCTACGACTTTACGGCATCTACAGATGCCGATGATTCTTCGGCCACATATGATGTGTATTCATCCGCAAACGAGCCCTTCTCACTGGAGTTCTCTTTTGATGAGGGAACGGTTACGGACATAAGCCTTAGCTATGACGGAGAACTGGAGTAAAAGGATTAGACGAAAATTTGCAGCCGTTCTGTTTATTGCATCACTGGTACTTATAACCGCAGCCTGCGCGGCATCCCCGGGAAGCGGGGATCCGGCGGCTGATGGCGGGGTGCACACCCGTCATGGAGGTGCAGCCGGAACGGAAACGAAAAGCAGTCCCGAAGCCGGGACAAAAAATGAAACCGGATCTACGGCAGGGGAAGAGCCTGAGACATCAGACGGCTCTTCCATTACTGTGTTATGCAGTCAGGGCTGGATCAAGGATGCGGAAAAGGAGCTGGGGAAAAAATTTGAAGAGGAGACGGGGATACACGTTGACTATCAGATCATTCCTGCAGACCAGTATCAGGATCAGCTTCTTTCCAGGCTTAATGGCACTGATGCGCCCGATATCTGGGGCGCACAATCAGGGTTTGCACTGGAAACCGTATATAATGTGACCGGAAATGCGGTTGATCTGAGTGGAGAGGACTGGGCAGATGCGTACAGTCCCTTTTCTGCTGTTCAAACAGGTGTGAAGGGTGTAAACTATGGCCTGACATACTTTGATACCACAACAGATTACTATATGGTCTACAACAAGAAGCTTTTTTCCGAGGCGGGTGTTTCGGTACCCGCTACCTGGAGAGAGCTTCTTGAGGTATGTGAAAAACTTTCATCGAAGGGAATAATACCCATTTATGAGCCTGTGGGGGACGGCTGGCATGTATTGATGCTTCTGACCGAAAATATGCAGGTTCTGGACAGGATAGATCCCGGACTTATAGATAAGCTGAATAAGAATGAGATCACCTTTGTGGAAAGTGTAAATTTGGTGAAGGCTGTTGAGCAGCTGCATGAGCTGGCCGCAAAGGGCTATTTCGGGGAGAATTACCTGAGTGATATGGTCGATGAAGCGGACGAGCAGCTTGCCTCCGGAAAATACGCAATGTGTATGCTGAAGGCCGGCGCGATCAGGGCAATCGTTGAAAATGAAATGAATACCGCGGGCTATACGGAAGAGGATTTCGGGCTCTTCCTGCTTCCCATTCTTGATAATAAATATCTGAATGTCCATCCCACGGGGCCGTCCCGTTTCATTTATTCCGGGTCAGACAACATAGAAGCTGCGAAAAAATACCTTTCTTTTCTCTGCAGAAGGGAAAGCGTACAGTATATGATCGATCATTCCACGGATGTGGAGAATCTGCCTCTTGACGTAGGACAGAAGCCCTCATATTCCCGGATCACAAAGGAGTTTCTGGATGGATATGATGAAGAAGATTCAGGAATGGTGCTGCAGGATTCTGTGTTATATTTTAATGAGCAGTGGATGGATATAAACGCAGATCTCTCTGCTATGTTTACCGGAGATATGACCGCGCTGGATGTGCTGAAGGGCATTGACGACAGGAGATACATTCTCGCCGAGGATGCGGGAGATGAAAACTGGAAGAAATAATTCATAACAGATACAACTGGCAATGATCAGGATATGAAAGGAGAGTTTATCATTAATGGCTGTGTACAGTAGAGTAAATACCGACCTGAACTTTGTGGACAGGGAAAAGGAAGTCGTAAGCTTCTGGAATGAAAAGGATATTTTCAGGAAGTCCATGGATTCCAGAAAGGAAGGAGAAACCTATACATTTTACGACGGACCGCCTACCGCAAACGGGAAGCCCCATATCGGCCATGTCCTGACCCGTGTGATAAAAGATATGATCCCCAGATACCATACCATGAAGGGAGCATATGTTCCCAGAAAGGCGGGCTGGGATACCCATGGTCTTCCGGTTGAGCTGGAGGTGGAAAAGAAGCTCGGGCTGGACGGCAAGGAGCAGATAGAAAAGTACGGTCTGGAGCCCTTTATAAAGGAATGCAAGGAATCCGTATGGAAGTATAAGGGGATGTGGGAGAAATTCTCCGACCAGGTAGGATTCTGGGCGGATATGGAGCATCCCTATGTTACTTATGAGGATGATTATATCGAGTCTGAATGGTGGGCATTGAGCGAGATCTGGAAAAAGGGTCTTCTCTATAAGGGCTTCAAAATAGTGCCCTACTGCCCGCGCTGCGGAACCCCGCTTTCAAGTCATGAGGTTGCCCAGGGTTACAAGGCGGTAAAGGAAAGATCGGCTATTGCAAGGTTCAAGGTAAAAGATAAGGATGAGTATATCCTTGCCTGGACCACCACACCCTGGACCCTTCCCAGCAACGTGGGTCTCTGTGTGAACCCCGGGGAAACCTATGTTAAGGTTCATACTGCGGACGGATACACCTATATTCTTGCCAAGGCTCTGGCAGAGAAGGTTCTGGGAGGAGAGGATGCCCCAACAGCACCCTATGAGGTGCTGGATGAATTCAGCGGTAAGGAAATGGAATACATGGAATATGAACCGCTGTTCAAGTGTGCCGGTGAAGCTGCGGATAAGCAGAAAAAGAAGGCACATTACGTTGTGGTAGATGACTATGTAACTATGGAAGACGGAACAGGAGTGGTACATCAGGCTCCGGCCTTCGGTGAAGATGACGCCAGGGTAGGCCGGAAATACGATATGCCCCTTGTACAGTTCGTTGATGATAAGGGGAATATGACAGAGGAAACCCCTTTCGCAGGTCTCTTTGTAAAGGATGCGGATCCGGAGATCCTGAAAGATCTGGATTCCAGAGGCCTTCTTTTCTCGGCTCCGAAGTTTGAGCATGATTACCCCTTCTGCTGGCGCTGCGATACGCCGCTTATCTACTATGCCAGAGAATCCTGGTTTATAGAAATGACGAAGGTGAGGGATGATCTGGTAGCCAATAATGAGAAAATAAACTGGATCCCCGCAACCATCGGCTCCGGAAGATTCGGAGAATGGATAAAGAATATACAGGACTGGGCAGTTTCCAGAAACAGGTACTGGGGTACTCCTCTCAATATCTGGGAGTGTAAGGAGTGTGGTCACAGGGAGTCCATTGGCTCCAGAGAGGAACTCTACAAGCTTTCCGGAAATGAAAAGGCCCGTACCGTGGAGCTCCACAGACCCTTTATAGATGAGATAGTCTGCAGCTGTCCGGAGTGCGGCAAAGAGATGAGGAGGGTGCCGGAGGTTATCGACTGCTGGTTTGACAGCGGGGCGATGCCCTTTGCCCAGCATCATTATCCCTTTGAGAATGAGGAGATCTTCAAGGCACAGTTCCCCGCTTCTTTTATATCCGAGGCGGTGGATCAGACCAGAGGATGGTTCTATTCGCTTCACGCTATATCCACTCTTCTTTTCAACAAGCCCTGCTTTGAAAATGTTATAGTACTGGGTCTTGTTCTGGACGAGGACGGAAACAAGATGAGCAAATCCAAGGGTAATGCCGTTGATCCCTTTGAGGCACTGGATACCTTCGGAGCGGATGCCATCAGATGGTACTTCTATATAAACAGTGCTCCCTGGCTTCCAAACCGCTTCCACGACAGGGCGGTTACGGAGTGTCAGAGAAAGTTTATGGGGACACTGTGGAATACCTATGCTTTCTACGTGCTTTACGCAAATATAGACGGATTTGACGCAAAGGATCATAATCTTGACAGGGACAGCCTCAGTGTCATGGACAGGTGGATACTGTCACGCCTGCAGTCAACGATAAGGGAAACCGATAATAATCTGGCCAATTACAGGATACCCGAAGCCGCAAAGGCTCTGCAGTCCTTTGTGGATGAGCTCAGTAACTGGTATGTAAGGCGCTGCCGTAAGAGATACTGGGCAAAGGGAATGGAACAGGACAAGATAAATGCATATATGACGCTTTTCACCTGTCTTGTAGACATCTGTAAGGCAGCTGCTCCAATGATCCCCTTTATGACGGAAGAGATCTACCGGAATCTGGTTGCCGGAAATGACAAAAATGCACCGGAGTCCATTCACTTATGTGATTATCCCGTGGCGGATGAGTCTCTTATAGACGCTGAGCTTGAAAAGGATATGGAGGAGGTTCTTGATATTGTTGTTCTCGGGCGTGCCGCAAGGAATGAGAGCGGGATAAAGAACCGTCAGCCAATAGGGCAGATGTACGTTAAAGCCCCCGAAATGTCGGACTTTTATAAAGAGATAATAGCTGATGAGCTGAATGTGAAGAAGGTCGGATTCTCCGAGGATGTAAGGAGCTTTACAACCTATACCTTTAAGCCGCAGTTAAAGACCGTCGGACCAAAGTACGGCAAGGTTCTGAATAAGATAAGGGAAGCATTGAAGGAGCTTGACGGAAATGAGGCGATGGATACCCTGAAGGCCGAAGGTGCTCTGAAGTTTGATTTCGACGGTACCGGGGTTTCACTGGCAGAAGAGGATCTTCTCATTGAAATGAGCAACAAAGAGGGCTTTGTGGAGCAGAATGACAATAATGTCACGGTAGTTCTGGACACCAATTTGACGGAGGCACTGCTGGAGGAAGGCTACGTAAGGGAGCTTATCAGCAAGATCCAGACAATGAGAAAGGAAGCCGGCTTCGAGGTGATGGATAAGATAAGGATCTCAATGACGGGAAGCGAAAAGCTGGAGGAGTATATGAATGCAAACGCTTCCTTCATAAAAACCGAGACCATGGCAGATCTTATCGATCTCGCGGGACTTTCGGGCTATACAAAGGAGTGGGATATCAACGGAGAAAAGGTCACTCTCGGTGTTGAAAAGCTGTGATTTTTGGCAACTGAGTCTTGAAACGGGGTTTATGCATATTTTTTAGGAAAGGAGTGTTACAGACTGAAATGGTACATAGCAGAAAATTTGACAAGGCAAAATTCAAAAAGCAGATAGAGGATAATGTCCGTTCCCTGTACAGGAAAAACCTGAAGGAAGCGGATAAGCAGGAGATCTTCCAGGCAGTCTGCTTTGCGATCAAGGATACCATTATAGAGGACTGGATGAACACCCAGCAGGCCTATGAGAAGGAGGATCCGAAGACGGTTTATTATCTGTCAATGGAATTCCTTATGGGCAGGGCGCTCGGAAACAATCTGATAAATTTATGCGAATATAAGGAAGTGAAGGATGCCTTAAAGGAGCTGGGAGTGGATCTCAATATGGTTGAAGATCAGGAGCCGGACGCAGCTCTCGGAAACGGCGGTCTGGGAAGGCTTGCAGCCTGCTTCCTGGATTCCCTTGCCACCCTCGGATATTCCGCATACGGCTGCGGGATCAGGTACCGTTACGGTATGTTCAAGCAGAAGATAAAGGACGGATACCAGCTCGAAATACCGGATGACTGGCTGAGAGACGGGAATCCCTTTGAGCTCCGCCGCAGGGAATATAAGAAAGAGGTCAAGTTCGGCGGTTATGTCAGGGTGGAGACCGACAGTAACGGACGCAACCACTTTATCCAGGACGGTTATCAGTCTGTAAATGCAATACCCTATGATATGCCCGTGGTGGGATACGGAAACGGCATAGTAAATACTCTTCGTATCTGGGATGCGGAGCCTGTGGAGTGCTTCCAGCTGGATTCCTTTGATAAGGGCGACTACAGAAAGGCTGTGGAGCAGGATAATCTTGCAAAGAATATAGTTGAGGTACTCTATCCCAACGATAATCACTATGCGGGAAAGGAGCTCCGCTTAAAGCAGCAGTATTTCTTTATTTCCGCGTCGGTTCAGGAGGCTGTGGCAAAATACATGCGTAAGCATGATAACATAAAGCGTTTTGCGGAAAAGAATGTCTTCCAGCTGAATGACACACACCCCACGGTGGCGATCCCCGAGCTTATGAGGATACTTATGGATGACTATGACCTTACATGGGATGAGGCCTGGGCAGTCACCACAAATACCTGTGCATATACGAATCACACGATCATGAGCGAGGCTCTGGAGAAGTGGCCGATAGAGCTGTTCTCCCGCCTTCTTCCCAGGGTTTACCAGATAATAGAGGAGATCAACCGCCGCTTCTGTCTGCAGATACAGGCTGCCTATCCCGGTGATCAGGAGAAGATAAGGAATATGGCCATTATCTATGACGGTCAGGTGAGGATGGCCTATCTTGCCATTTGTGCCGGATTTTCGGTTAACGGTGTGGCACGTCTCCATTCAGAAATCCTGAAAAAGAGGGAGCTGAAGGACTTCTATGAAATGATGCCGGAGAAGTTCAATAATAAGACAAACGGCATTACACAGAGGCGTTTTCTTCTTCACGGAAATCCTCTTCTTGCGGAATGGGTTACGGACCACGTGGGACCTGACTGGATAACGGATCTCAAAAAGATCCACGGTATAGCGGTTTATGCCGATGATAAAAAGGCGCAGAACGAGTTTATGAACATCAAGTTCAAGAATAAGCAGCGCCTGGCCAAATACATTATGGAGCATAACGGAGTGGAGGTGGATCCCCGTTCCATTTTCGACGTACAGGTAAAGAGGCTTCATGAGTATAAGAGGCAGCTCCTGAATATCCTTCATGTGATGAGCCTCTACAACAAGATAAAACGGCATCCCGATATGGAGTTTTTCCCGAGGACCTTCATCTTCGGTGCGAAGGCCGCAGCGGGCTACAAGAACGCAAAGCTTACCATTAAGCTGATAAACTCCGTGGCTAATGTAGTTAATAATGACGCTTCGATTGACGGAAAGATCAAGGTTGTCTTCATTGAGGACTACAGGGTTTCCAATGCAGAGCTTATTTTTGCGGCAGCGGATGTATCCGAACAGATCTCCACGGCAAGTAAGGAAGCCTCGGGTACCGGGTGTATGAAGTTTATGCTGAACGGAGCCCTGACTCTCGGAACTATGGACGGAGCCAATGTGGAAATGGCCGAGGAGATGGGCAGTGAAAATATGTTCATCTTCGGAATGAGCGCGGATGAGGTCATGAACTATGAGAAGAACGGCGGTTACGACCCTATGGAAATCTTTAATTCCGATCAGGAGATCAGGGATGTACTGACGCAGCTCATTAACGGCTTCTATTCAAAGGATAACCCGGATCTTTTCAGGGATATTTACAATTCCCTTATTAATACGCAGAGTACTTCGAAGGCAGACATGTACTTCATATTAAAGGATTTCCGCTCTTACGCCGAGGCTCAGAGTGAGGTGGAGAAGCAGTACCGTGATAAGGCGCTCTGGGCAAAGAAGGCGATAATAAACGTGGCATCAACGGGTAAGTTCTCGTCTGACAGAACCATCAGGGAATATGTGGATGAGATCTGGCATCTGGATAAGGTGACACTTTCAAAGAGAATAAGGAAATAACGGTCAAAGAGGGCAGTTTGTTCAGACAGGAAGGAGCGGCATCAAAAATATGAATGACGCAGTGACGGTCCGCGGCTCGGGGGCATATCTTCTGAAGGGTACTGAGATATGCGACCAGGCACCGGATAATATTTCAAAGGAAGAAGCCCGTAAGGGCACGATTTCATACGGAATACTTTCATCCCACAATACTTCGGGGGATGACAGGAAGCTGAAGATAAAGTTTGACTGTATCACAAGCCACGATATTACCTATGTGGGCATTATACAGACAGCCAGAGCATCGGGACTGAAGAAGTTTCCGCTGCCCTATATTCTCACAAACTGTCATAATTCCCTCTGTGCCGTGGGAGGTACAATAAATGAGGATGACCACGTTTTCGGTCTCAGTGCGGCCAGAAAGTACGGCGGTGTATATGTGCCTCCGCATCAGGCGGTGATACACCAGTATGCCAGGGAAATGCTGGCAGGCTGCGGAAAGATGATACTGGGCTCCGATTCACATACAAGATACGGTGCTCTCGGTACCATGGCAATGGGTGAGGGAGGACCGGAGCTTGTAAAGCAGCTGTTAAGCCAGACCTATGATATAGATTATCCCGGTATCGTGGCGGTTTACCTAAGCGGAGAGCCCTCTTACGGGGTAGGACCCCAGGATGTGGCACTTGCCCTTATCGGTAAGCTTTTTTCCGATGGTATCGTAAAGAACAGGGTAATGGAATTTGTTGGTCCCGGGGTATCTGCATTAAGCGCCGATTTCCGTATCGGCATCGATGTGATGACAACAGAGACCACCTGCCTTTCTTCTATATGGAGGACGGATGGGAAAACAGAGGAGTTTTTGTCTATCCATGGTAGAGCGGAAGACTATAAGGAACTGAATCCTTCGGATACCGCCTACTACGATGAGGTGGTGACCGTGGATCTTTCAAAGATAAAGCCCATGATAGCCCTGCCCTTCCATCCCAGCAATGCCTATACCATAGAGGAGCTGAATCAGAATCTTTCCGATATTCTGACGGATGTGGAGAAAAAAGCAAGGATCTCCCTCGGTGACAGGGTGGATTTTGACCTTCACAGGAAGATAAGGAACGGAAAGCTCCTGACTGATCAGGGAATAATCGCAGGCTGCGCGGGGGGCGGTTTCGAGAACCTGTGTGCCGCTGCGGATATTCTGAAGGGAGCGGATATCGGGAACAGTGAATTCACTATGAGTGTTTATCCGGCATCCATGCCTGTATACGCTGAGCTTGTCAAGAACGGCGCGGTCTCAAGCTTTATAGATGCAGGTGTGGTGGTAAAGACCTGCTTCTGCGGTCCCTGCTTCGGAGCAGGTGACACTCCCGCAAACAACGCATTTTCTGTTCGTCATTCTACAAGGAATTTCCCGAACAGGGAGGGCTCAAAGGTGCAGAACGGACAGATATCATCCGTAGCACTTATGGATGCCCGCTCTATTGCAGCTACCGCCGCAAATAAGGGGATACTTACACCTGCTACGGAGCTTGATATAGAGATCGGAAAATATAAGTACTTCTTTGACGGGCAGATTTATGAAAAGAGGGTATTTGATTCAAAGGGTAAGGAAGACGGTGACGCTGAGCTTATCCTCGGACCGAATATCAAGGACTGGCCGGAAATGCCTGAGCTTACCGACAATCTGATAATAAGGATAGTATCTGAGATCCACGACAGCGTTACAACAACCGATGAGCTGATACCTTCAGGAGAGACCTCTTCATACAGGTCAAATCCTCTGGGGCTTGCCGAATTCACTCTCTCACGTAAGGATCCGTCCTATGTGCAGAGGGCAAAGGATGTGGCCGCATATGAGAAAGCAAGGGAAGACGGGGTATCGGCCCTTGAGAAGATGCTGGAGGCATCGGGAGATCTCGGAGAGGTTATGAATGCGGTGAAGAAAAGCTTTCCGGATGCGGACTGGAATAATACGGGAATAGGCTCCGCGATCTTTGCGGTAAAGCCGGGAGACGGCTCCGCAAGGGAACAGGCGGCATCCTGCCAGAAGGTTCTGGGAGGCTGGGCAAATATCGCCAATGAATATGCCACTAAAAGGTACAGGAGTAACCTCATTAACTGGGGTATGCTTCCCTTTGTGATAGAAAAGGGCGAGCTTCCCTTTAAGAATCTGGATCACCTTTTTATTCCAGGTATCAGAAAGGCTGTTTCCGGAAAAGAGGACCGCATCAAGGCGTATACGGTGAAAGACGGCGCCCTGAAGGAATTTGAGCTGTCACTGGGAGAACTTACGGATGACGAGAGACAGATAATACTGAAGGGATGCCTGATAAACTATAATAGAGTGTGAGGGAAGATCCTTCGCTTCGCTCAGGATGACAGGGAAGCGGGAGCTCAGTTTCATTCTTCCAGAGCGAATTCGATGGCTGTAAGCTTTTCAATGTGATTTTCATCGAAGGACAGGGTCATCGTGAACTGGTATTTATCCTCGCTGTAAAGATCCATCACAACCTCGGTGTCTTCATTTTCCGCGGGGTGATTGAAGTCGTATGTCGTTATACCGAACTGGGCGATAAGCTTTCCTATATCGTCGGCAACAGCCATAAGGGCACTCATCTGCTTATCGGACATTTTGTCCACATCTTCATATTCTTCGATATCCTCGGCGGCAGTTTCCCTGTCGCCGTCTTCATATTTCGTAAAGTAGTTAAAGCGGGCATCCTTGATATCGCCGCCGCTCTTCTCAGAGGCCGGACTGTAATCCGTTACCTTTTCATTTTTCATAGCACCCTTGGAAGAAGTCACACTAACCTCGATCCCGTAGTTTTCCCCGATAGTGGCTTCGGCTGACCACTCATCACCGTCCCAGCTGCCGCGGGTAACATCATGGTTTTTTTCATCATCATCTACAACAGGAGCCGTATCCTCACTGACAGAACTGTTCTCTGCTACAGGCTCCTCTTCCTCGGGAAGCTCCTCTTCCTCAATCTCATCGGGCTCCTCCTCAGGGGAGTAGGTCGGGAGGGCATTTTCCACCTCCTTATCGCCGCCGCTGACTTCACCGACGGTCTCCTCAGAGACGGTTTCAGGTTCCTCTTCACGGGCCTCCTCTGCAGGCTCCTTCGGGGTATAGCCTATCCAGTCCTCCGCACCGGCTTCCATACAGCCTGAAAGGGCAGATTGAAGGAGGAGAATAAGGATCAGTGTCAATATGGATTTTTTCAAAAAACCGAGTCTATTCATAATTCAGGAAGGGGGAGGGGATCCTTCAGTCCCACTATGGTTCCGGTAAGGTCATAGAAATGCAGGCCTGTGCTTATTTTCCAGCTTGCCATGCTTGCCTCATCAAAAACAAAGATAACATTTCCGGGAGCGTTGCCGGCAGAACACTCACTGTGGTAGTCATTAATGGTCTTTTCAATCTCCCTGTCGATATTTCTTGCAAAATAAAAGCGGTTTACGGTAAGTCCGTATTTATATGCAAAAAAGGCAACCTTTTCCGTAAGACTGATATCATCGGGAACGATAACGATATGTTCATAGTCTGAGAGCTTCGAAGCCAGTGCTTCGTTTTCCAGATCAAGGTTCCATTGTTTTCCTATAGGGATAAATTTTTCACGCTTTGAGGCTATCAGAGTGCTCATATCAAAAAACTGGATACTTAAGCATAACAGCAAAAAGACAGCGGGAATATGCGTACTTTTTGAGGTAATCGAAATAAGCGTTACGGCTGCCGCTATCAGAAGTATCATGGCGGGCCAGATAAAGCGTCCGTTTGAACGGAATACGCCGAGTATCATCTCCAGTGAAGCCGGGATCTTTATCCGGAAAAGCAGAAGGGAATTAAAGGTTATATCCGGAAATACGGACATCAGGAAAAATACGGGACAGAGAATGAAGATCAGGTGGCGGTGGTCAGGCTTTTCGGCATTCCTTCTGTTGAAGGCATAATAAAAAACGGAAAAGAGAAGTAAAATAAGGCCTCCAAGTCCCAGATAGGCAAAGCCTTCATACTGATTGGGGTTTTGCAGCGGGAGTCCGCGGAGAAGGCGGCCCATATCCAGAGAATTTATGAAGGTGTTCAGGTTTGAACTGTATCCTACCAGACTGTAGGAAACTTCCACATTTCCGTAAAATGCACCGGTAATAAAGAGTCCCAGGTATGTAAGCAAAGCAGAAGCTGTCCCTGTGATCAAAGCCGGGATAAGGGTGTTAATTTGGATGATCTCATAGATAAATGTAAATAATGCGATCACCGCACCCATTGCCCAGAGGTAGGGGTGAAGCATCACTGCAATGAAGAAATATGCTCCCCAGACACAGCACTTTTTTTTCAGAGACCACCTGAAGGAATCATCGAGGAAAATAAGGAGTGGAATGATGATAAGATAGTGAGCCGTGAGTGATGTATGATAAAACATCCGCTGCAGCATAGCGAAGCTCTCTGCAATAAAGGGAACAGAAAGGACCGCAAAAAGGGGATTCCGGCAAAGCTTATATATTAAGAGCGCTGCAGTTCCGCCTGTCAAAGAAAAGGAAAAAAAACCGTACAGACCAAAGTACTGGAAGGTTTCGGGAAGATAATCCCGGAACAGCTTGAAAACAATGGCCAAAAGCGGGATGGAATCGGTCCATAATATGGACATCTTATATGGGTATGACAGGGAATCCATAAGACCTAAGGGGAAGAACCAGGGAGAATTGCGGAAGTGGCACCAGCCGATATAATGCTGATGCAGGTCTACATCACTTACCCTGAATATCCATCCGTCATTTGTGACATCAAGAACATTTACCCCGTAGGTCAGGATAAAAAGAAAGGCGCCGGTAATAAATCCAATCAGAAAAACCATACCGGCGCTGCTCTTATGATCTTTTATCTTTTCAAATAATATCAAAGCCCGATTTCCCTGCCTGAAAGCAGCCTGTAAGCCTCTTTGTATTTCCCGATGGTCTTTTCTATTATATCATCAGGAAGGGAGTAATTACAGGTAGGATTTTCCTTCAGGTAGTCCCTGACAAACTGCTTGTCGAAGGAGGGCTGGTTTTTACCGGGCGCATAGCCTTCCTTCGGCCAGAATCTGCTGGAGTCGGGAGTCAGGAGCTCGTCCGCCAGCACTATGTTGTCATCCTCGTCAAGTCCGAATTCCAGCTTGGTATCGGCAATGATGATGCCGCGGGTAAGCGCGTAGTCTGCACATTTCCTGTATATCTCCAGGGTGTAGTCTCTTATTTTACCGGCGTATTCCCTTCCCTTTCCGGGAAACTCGCTGTTAAGTATGCTGGCGCTTTCTTCAAATTTGATGTTTTCGTCATGCGTACCTATCTCAGCCTTTGTGCTGGGGGTGTATATCGGCTCCGGCAGCCTGTCGCAGTTCTTTAAGCCCTCGGGGAGCTTTATCCCGCATACACTGCCGTTTTCCTTATAGCTTTCCCAGCCGCTGCCGGTGATATAGCCGCGTACGATACATTCTATGGGTATCATGCGGAGCTTCTTTACCAGCATGGTACGTCCTTCAAACTCCGATGTACGGAAAAACTCTGGCATATCATTTACATCACTGCTGACCAGGTGATTTGGAAGGATATCCTTCGTGAGATCAAACCAGAATTCGGAGATCCGGGTCAGGATCTTTCCCTTACCTTTTATCTCATTTTTCAGTATAACGTCAAAGGCGGATATACGGTCGGTAGCGACCATGATCAGGTTGTCATCGGTCTCGTATATCTCTCTTACCTTTCCGCTTTTTACCGGTTTATATTTCTGCATATCCTTTTAATGACGCTCCTTTCAAGGGATCCGATCGGATCTAAAGGCTTATTCTCCGTCGTAGGGCACAACAGCACCCTCGTAGTTATCGTTTATGTAAGAAACGATCTCATCGGACTTCAGTACTCCGGTAAGAGCCTTTATCTTTTCCGCTGACTCGTTCCCTTCCTTTACGGCAATGATATTCACATACTGCTGGATGGCTTCACCGCTGGCGGCTTCAACGGCCAGGGCATCTTTCCCTACATTGAGGCCGGCTTCAAGGGCATAGTTTCCGTTGATAACTCCGAAGGCAACGCTTTTTAGCTGCTTCGGAACCTGTGCCGCTTCAACCTCCACAAGCTCCAGGTTTTTTGGATTCTCAGCCACATCATTTACCGTAGCGGTCACACCTGCACCCTCTTTAAGCTTAATAAGCCCCTCCTGCTCCAGAAGAAGAAGTGCACGTGCTTCATTGGTCGTATCATTGGGGATCGCGATGGAGTCCCCGTCTGCAATATCCGAAAGAGCGGTCTTGCTTCCTGCATAAATCCCGAAGGGCTCATAATGTATCTTTCCGTTTTCCGCAACCGCGAGATGGGTGCCGTTTTCCTCATTGAAGGAATTCAGGTAATTAATATGCTGGAAGTAATTTGCATCAAACTCTCCCTGCTCCACAACGTTATTCGGCTGCACGTAGTCCTCGAATACCGTGACCTGCAGATCGTAGCCCTGCCCCTTTAATATGTCCTTTGCCTTATTGAGGATCTCGGAATGGGGTGTTTCCGATGCGGCGATCTTTATGACCTTGTCATTTCCTGCAGAGGATCCGCCGCAGCCTGTGAGCAGTACTGCCGTTAATGAAGCTGCCAGTAGTAAAGATAATACTTTTTTATTCATAATGCTCTCCTTTTTATACGTTTTCTGTTTCTATACTCTTCTCTTATCAAGCTTTGCGGAGATAAGATTACCTATTAACTGGAATATCTGTACCAGAAGCACCAGGAGGATAACAGTGACCCAGAGGATATTGGCCTGATAACGGTAATATCCGTAACGGATCGCTATGTCTCCGAGGCCTCCGCCTCCTACGGTTCCTGCCATTGCAGAATATCCCAGAATGGTGCCGGTTGTTATAGTGGCCCCCGAGATCAGGGAGATCTTTGCTTCTCCGAGCAGCACCCGGGTAACTATCTGGAAATTATCGGCGCCCATGGACTGGGCGGCTTCGATAACACCCTTGTCAACCTCATTTAATGAGGATTCCACCATACGGGCGATAAGGGGAGAAGCCGATATCACCAGCGGAACAATGGTGGCAGTGGAGCCGTAGGTTTTCCCGACAATGAAAAAGGTGACCGGAAGAACCAGTATCAATAGTATCAGGAAAGGGATGGAACGCATAATATTGGTTACCGTGTCCAGAACCTGATAAACCGCCTTATTCGGATGGATGCCGTCCTTTCCGGTGACAGTCAGGACTATGCCCCAGGGAAGACCGATAACATAGCCGAAAAAGGCAGATACGATTGTCATATAGAGGGTGTCGACTATTCCCTCCGCTATCATCATAACTTCCTGGGATGACACCTCAAGCACCTCCTTCCGAAGCTTCACCGGAAATATCTTCCACAGCCAGACCTCTTTCCTTTAGGTAGGAGATCTGTTTTTCGGCGATCGCGCTGTCGGTTGAAAGACCGAGTATCATCTCGCCTCTGGCGACGCCGTTCACGTCCTTCGTGTCAGCATAAAGGATATTGACCTGAGAAGAAAAGGTCAGGATCATATTCGCGATAACGGGTTCGTATGAGGAGGTGCCGGAAAAAACTATGCGTATTCGCCTGTTTTCCATAAGCTTCTCCGGAAGCGGGGACGGAACACTTTCTTCCCCGTTCTCCCACTGGTCGGGATCCTTTCCTTCTATGATGAGACGCCTTGCGGCCTTTGACTTCGGATGGGTGAAGATCTCCTCCACAAGTCCGTCCTCCACTATCTCACCCTTTTCAACTATTGCCACACTATGGCAGATCTCCCGCACCACATTCATGGAATGGGTTATTATAATGATGGTGATACCCGTGTCCCTGTTTATTTTTTTAAGGAGCTCCAGTATCTGCTGGGTGGTCTGGGGATCAAGAGCGCTGGTAGCTTCGTCGCAGAGCAGTATTTCCGGATCGCACGCAAGAGCCCTTGCAATGGCGACTCTCTGCTTCTGGCCGCCGGAAAGCTGGGCAGGATAAGAAAGAGCCTTTTCCGAAAGCCCTACGGTCTGAAGCAGCTTCATTGCCTTATCCCTGGCATCCTGCTTCCTTGTACCGTGTATGGTCAGCGGAAAGGTCACGTTATCGAGTACATTATTCTGCATAAGGAGATTGAAATTCTGAAAGATCATCCCCATATTGCAGCGGAGCTTTCTGAGCTCCGGCGCCGTAAGGGTGCTGAGATCCTTATCATGTACAAGAACCGTGCCGGATGTGGGTATTTCAAGGAAATTAAGGCAGCGTACCAGGGTACTCTTTCCTGCTCCTGACATTCCGATAATGCCGTAAATATCCCCCTTTTCCACGGAGAAATTGATGTTTTTCAGTGCTTCAACCGTGGAATCCTTATTAATGAAGGTTTTTGACAGGTTTTTTATCTCAATTACGGGCATACGCTGGAATATAGCATTGAAACAAGGGTTTGTCAACCGTCGCGCTATTTGATAAAGTAGTAATCATGAATAAATACAAGAATCTGTTTTTACAGCAGTCCTATAATGACAGCACAGCTCTTTACAGGGATATAATCGACAGGGAGCAGAAGGCATATGAAAGACAGATAACGGTCTGGGACTATGTCATCCTGTCCGCCTCCAATGAATCCCAGGCGGTTTCCTACCGGGAGCAGATAAATATGAGGCTCAGGGAGAAACGTCTGCCGGAGAGAACAAGGTATGCAGTGGTGGCGGATCCCGCAGGCAAACGTGTAGGCTCGGGCGGAGCCACCCTGAACATACTCAGATACATAAAAGAGAATGATGACAGAGCTCTGGAATCACTTCGTATCCTTGTCATGCACAGCGGGGGAGATGCCAAAAGAACCCCACAGTACAGTGCCTGCGGGAAGATCTTTTCCCCGGTTCCGAGGATGCTGCCGGATGGCCGCCGTTCCACACTTTTTGATGAGTTCATGATAGCCATGTGCGGTATTCCCGGAAGGATCTCGGGGGGAATGCTGGTGTGCTCCGGAGATGTGACCCTTCTTTTTAATCCCCTGCAGCTTGATTTTTACGAGGAGGGAGCAGCGGCTCTTTCCATAAAGGAGCCTGCAGAGCTGGGAAAGAACCACGGAGTGTTCCTCGGATCCGAGGACGGTTATGTCAGGCGTTTTCTTCATAAGCAGACCCTGCAGAGCTTAAGGGACAGCGGTGCAGCGGACAATTCGGATCTTGTAAATATAGATACGGGAGCGGTTATATTCAGCGGTTCGCTGGTCGGGGAGCTGTACCGCCTTATTTCGGGAAAAAAAGATTTCGACAGTCTGGTAAACGATCACGTCCGTCTTTCCTTTTATGCGGATTTTCTCTATCCCCTGGCGGAGGACAGTACGCTGGAGGGCTTTTTCGATGAGAAGCCGGAGGGGGAATTCAGTCCCGAGCTTCAGGCTGCGAGGGAAAAGCTTTGGGAGCACCTTCATAAATACCGTATGAAGCTTATACGTTTCTCACCCGCTTCATTCCTGCATTTCGGTACCACTGCCGAGGTGCTGAAAATGGTAACGGATGACATAGAGCTCTTCGGTTATCTCGGCTGGTCCAACAGCGTCAACAGTAATTACCGCGGCCGGGATTTTGCTGCATCGAATTCATATATCAGCTTAAACGCAAGCATAGGCAGGGGATGCTATATCGAGGACAGCTATATCCACCATAATTCCGTGATCGGACAGGGTTCCATCGTTTCGGGACTTACAGTGGGAAGGGCGTCCGGAGTCTCCGGAAAAAAGGAAAGAACGGTTCATATTCCGGATAATACCGTACTCCACGGGCTTAAGCTACGTGACGGCAGGTTTGTCGTGAGAATGTACGGCGTAAGGGATAATCCGAAGGAAAGGAAATGGTTCGGACAGGATATTGACGAATGCCTATGGGATAAGCCTCTCTTTCCGGTGCGGGACAGCATGGAGGAAGCACTGGAGGCGGTATTGTCGGGGGAGAAAAGCGGAGAATTATTGAGCCTGAAGGACAGCTTCAACCGGGCAGACGTAAAGGAGATAATTCCCTGGCAGGAAAAGCTTAATGACAGGATGAAGGCCGGAAGCCTTATGGAAGCCATAAGAAAGGGTGTTCCGGCAGAAGAGGCGGAGAGCATCTTCAAGACCGGTATATCAAAGCGTGTAGAGGATATGCTGCTTTCAAAGGCCGGGCATCTCCGGGATGATATTAAGGAGGAATTCAGCCAGAAGATCAGGATCTACTACTATCTCTCGAAGGTCATTGATAAGGAAAGGATGGCCGATAATTGCTTTAATACCATAAGGGATACGGTATTAAAGACTGCCCTTAGGGAGACCGGCTATAACAGGGATTTCCTCATCAGGAAGGACGAGGTGGTGGTAAGGTTGCCGGTAAGGGTCAACTGGGGCGGAGGCTGGTCAGATACGCCTCCCTACTGTATGGAGCATGGCGGGACGGTTTTGAATGCCGCCATAACCCTGAACGGAGAGCTCCCGATAGAGGTTACCTTAAGAAAGATAGAAGAGAATAAGATAATACTGACAAGCACAGATATAGGCAGCTACAGAGAATTTACGGATCTTTCGGATCTTATGGATTGCCACGATCCTATGGACGCTTTTGCGCTGCAGAAAGCCGCACTCATAGCCTGCGGCGTTATTCCCTACGGACAGGATGATGACAGCACGGAGACGGATATTAATGAGATATGCTCACATCTCGGCGGCGGCATCTATATGAATACAAGGGTAATAAATATTCCCAAGGGAAGCGGACTCGGCACCAGCTCCATACTTGCGGGAGCCTGCGTAAAGGGGATATACGAGTTTCTGGGTGTGTCGCTTAAGGATAATGATCTCTATAACCGAGTGCTCTGTATGGAGCAGATCATGTCCACAGGCGGCGGCTGGCAGGACCAGGTGGGAGGGCTGGCACCGGGAATAAAGATGGTGACCACGGATGAATCCCTGCAGCAGAAGATAATCTGCACTCCTGTACGGATAGGAAAAAAGACCCTGCGGGAGCTGAACGAGAGATTTGCCATCATATACACGGGACAGAGAAGACTTGCAAGGAACCTTTTACGGGATATCGTCGGTAAGTATATCGGAGGAGATCCGGATGTGTGCGAGGTTTTATATAAGATCCAGCAGGTTGCGGTGCTTATGCGGCTGGAATTGGAAAAGGGTCACGTGGACGGCTTTGCAAAGCTCCTAAACGAGCATTGGGAGCTTTCGAAGAGGCTTGACAGGGGATGTACAAATACCTGTATCGACCAGCTCTTTATGGCTATAGAGGATCTGATAAGCGGCAAAATGATCTGCGGTGCCGGCGGCGGCGGGTTTATCCAGGTCGTTATGAAGGAGGGTGTTGTTCTGGATGACCTTCAAGAACGCCTGGATGAGGTTTTCGCCGATTCGGGTGTTTCTGTGTGGAAAACGGAGATATGTTAAAAAAGAGCCCCTGGGGGCTCTTTTAAGATTCTTCGCTTAATCCAGCGCTTCCTTCTGGGGTACCTCCACCTTCTTTTCAAAGCTTGTGAACATTTCATCCACTTTCTTTCCGTCCATCTTTGCGGTGCAGAGACTGATAAGAGGAACCACTATAAGTCCGCCCACCATAGCTATCACTCCGGAATTGATGGATGACTTAAATACCGTTCCGAGAACCGGACCCCAGCCTGAAACATCGGTGCCGGAGAGAGTGATATACAGCTGCACGAGAGAGATCCCGACGCCCCACACATAGCAGGCCGCTACAGAGGCACGGGTTATACCCTTCCAGTAGAGACCGTAGAGGAAGGGTGCCAGAAAGGCACCGGCAAGGGCACCCCAGGAGATACCCATCATCTGTGCAATGAAGGTGAGTCCGGGATAGGAATCCTTCACAACCGCAAGCAGTGCGGAGATCACAATAAAGAAGACGATAAAGACTCTCATTCCCGTAACCTGGGCTTTCTCAGTCATATCCTTTTTTACGGTTTTGATAACATCAAGCGTAAAGGTGGAGCTGGAGGTGAGGACCAGGGATGAAAGTGTCGACATTGATGCAGCCAGGACCAGCACGATCACAATGGCGATTATGATGGAAGGCAGGGTCGAGAGCATGGTGGGAACTATGGTGTCAAAAAGCGGCTTTCCGGTGGTTTCATTAAACTTTATCCTGTCGGCATAGAGACGTCCGAAGCCTCCGAGGAAGTAGCAGCCTCCGGCCACAACAATTGCAAATATTGTGGAAATGACCGTTCCCTTATGAATGTCCTTTTCGCTCTTTATGGCGTAGAACTTTCCAACCATCTGGGGCAGTCCCCAGGTTCCGAGGGAGGTAAGTACAACGACAAAAAGGAGTGACAGAGGATCGGGTCCGAAGAAGGAGGAAAAGGCTCCATGCTCCCAGTTTTCCGCAGGGATCTCAGAAAGCCTTTTTGCAGCCTCAGTAAGCCCGCCGTTATCATTAAGAACCGCGATTATGACAGCGGAGATCCCGAAAAGCATGATTATACCCTGTATAAAATCATTTATGGCTGTTGCGGTATAGCCGCCGAATATCACATAGATCCCGGTAAGTACTGCCATTATCGCTATAACAGCCCAGTAGGGAAGGTCGAATACAAGCCCGAAAAGACTGGAAAGACCGTTGTAGAGAGAGGCAGTATAGGGGATAAGGAAAATGAAAACTATAATGGATGCAGCTACCTTAAGGGGCGTGGAGTCAAATCTTTTTCCGAAGAAGTCCGGCATGGTTTTAGCATCCAGCTGCTGCGTCATAATGCGTGTACGCCGTCCCAGGATATTCCAGGCTAGCAGGGAACCGATAAAGGCGTTTCCGAGACCGGCCCAGGTGGCGGACATTCCGTAAAGCCAGCCGAACTGTCCGGCATATCCGACAAAGATAACGGCAGAAAAATAAGAGGTTCCGAAGGCAAAGGCCGTAAGCCAGGGCCCGATTGAGCGTCCTCCGAGGGCAAAGCCCTCCACATCTCTTGATGCATTCCTGCTGAAAAAGCCCACAGCGATCATTACGGCAAAGAATATCACCAGTAACACACTACATAAAACCATTGTTTCCATTTAATCTCACTCTCCTTGTTTTTTTGCCCGGCAGACCGGATCACAGATCCTTTTGAATTTCCTTTGCAACGAGCTTCTCGGCACCGTAGCGTTTTCTTAAGAGCGGCTTCTCTATTTTGCCTGTGGCATTTCTCGGAACCTCTGCAAAAATGATACGGTGCGGTCTCTTGTATCTGGGAAGTCCTTCACAGAAGGCGTTTATTTCCTCCTCCGTGGCCTCCATTCCCTCCTTAAGCTGGATTATGGCTCCTGCTATCTCTCCCAGCCGTTTGTCCGGCAGACCGATCACTGCCACATCATTTATCTTCTCATTACCCCGGAGGAAATCCTCTATCTGAACCGGATAAAGGTTTTCACCGCCGGAAACGATGACATCCTTTTTCCTGTCCACAAGGAAGATGTAACCGTCTTCATCCTGTATGGCCACATCTCCGGTTTTCAGCCAGCCGTCTCCCGGGAGTACCTCCGCACTGGCTTCGGGATTTTTATAATAGCACTCCATAACGCCGGGACCTTTTACGCAGAGCTCACCCTCACTGCCCTTAGAAACCTCATTGTAATCATCGTCCACGATCTTTGCTTCCCAGTTGTAGCCCGGTATGCCTATGGCACCTATCTTGTGTTCGTGGTGCAGTCCCAGATGAACGCAGCCGGGTCCTATGGATTCCGAGAGACCGTAGTTTGTATCATAGTCATGCTCCGGGAAATAATCCTTCCAGTGTTTTACCAGTGAAGGAGGAACCGGCTGGGCTCCTATGTGCATAAGCCTCCACTGCTTCAGATCCGGATAATCGGAAAGCTTAAGGTCTCCACGGTCCAGAGCATCCAGAATATCCTGGGCCCAGGGCACAAGGAGCCACACGATGGAGCATTTCTCATCGGAAACCGCCTTCAGTATAACGTCAGGTGCCGTTCCTTTAAGCAGTACGGCTTTACTGCCGGAGATAAGACTCCCGAACCAGTGCATCTTTGCTCCGGTATGGTAAAGAGGAGGGATACAGAGGAATACGTCCTCATGGCTCTGGAGATGGTGCTTCTGTTCCACCTCGGCCGACTGGGTAAGTGACCTGTGCTTATGCAGGATAGCCTTCGGGAAGCCCGTGGTTCCCGATGAAAAATAGATGGCAGCCTCATCATCATCCGATAAGGGGATGAGAGGAGGCCTGCTGGAGCAGTCGGCTGTCAGCTCCATATAGCTGTCTGCAAAGGTGGGGCAGTTCTCGCCGACGTAGATCAGGAGCCTTCCCTTACTCAGGCGTTCTTCTATAGCCTCTATTCTTCCTATGAACTGGGGTCCGAAGAAAAGAATGCTTACATCCGCAAGATCCGCACAATACTCTATCTCATCGGAGGAATAACGGAAATTGAAGGGAACGGCCAGAGCGCCGGTCTTTAATATCCCGAAATAGATCGGCAGCCATTCCAGACAGTTCATCATAAGGATAGCCACCTTTTCTCCCTTTTTTATACCCTTTTCAAGGAGCATATTGGCTACACGGTTTGCCTTTTCGTCAAATACGCCCCAGGTTATCTCATGGCGGTAGGGCAGATCCTCAGTCTGCTGTATAAGCGAATAATCCTTCCAGGTGATACGTCGTATCTCCTTCATTTCAGGATTCAGTTCAACCAGTGCCACCTCCTTGCCGTAAAGCCTGGCATTTTTTTCCAAAAGATCGGTTATAGGCATTTTTATCCCCCTCTTGTACAATATTTAACAACACCTTTTTGCGATTTAACGCGTCAACGTCCCAAAGTATAACACATATTTGCCGCAATTTCCATTTTTCAGTATTTGTTGTTGAAAATACCCTATAATTGGTATAAAATCAGCTTATATTTGTCAAACATGCAGGAGGATGCCACATCATCCTCGGGGGTGCATGTGCTAAATGCCCAAATTAAAAGGCGGACTTATATTATTTAAGGAGGAAAAGAACAGCATGAAGAAAATCATTAACGAAGCGAGCCAGGTTGAGGAGCAGATGGTTGAAGGTTTAGTTAAGGCTTATCCTGATTATGTTAAAAGGATACCCGGCACCACGGTTGTTGTGCGTTCAGATAAGAAGACCGGAAAGGTTGCACTTATAAGCGGAGGCGGAAGCGGACACGAGCCCGCTCATGCAGGCTATGTAGGAAAGGGAATGCTGGATGCTGCGGTAGCAGGCGCTGTTTTCACATCACCCACACCGGATCAGGTATTTGAGGGCATAAAGGAGATCGCTACCGACCAGGGAGTTCTCATGGTTGTAAAGAACTACACCGGCGATGTTATGAATTTCGAGATGGCTGCTGATATGGCACGCGACGAAGGCATCAAGGTTGATGAAGTCGTTGTAAATGATGACGTTGCTGTTGACGGATCACTCTATACTGTAGGACGCCGCGGCATTGCAGGTACCGTATTTGTTCACAAGATCGCGGGTGCAAAGGCTGAGACCGGAGCAAGCCTTGAGGAAGTAAAGGCAGTTGCAGAGAAGGTTATAGCAAATGTACGTTCAATGAGTATGGCCATCACTCCCTGCACGGTTCCCGCAGCAGGAAAGCCCGGATTCGAGATCGCTGATGACGAGATGGAGATCGGTATCGGTATCCACGGAGAGCCCGGAACACATAAGGAAAAGATGCAGAAGGCTGACCAGATCGTAGACCAGCTGCTCGACAAGATACTTGCCGATATAGATTTCGGCGGAAGCGAAGTTGCTGTTATGATAAACGGCTGCGGCGCTACTCCTCTTATGGAGCTTCTGGTTGTAAACAACCATGTAAGTGACGTTCTCGCTTCAAAGAATATCAAAGTATTCCGTACCTTTGTCGGAGAATATATGACGAGCCTTGAGATGGAAGGCTTCTCCATTTCACTCCTGAAGCTTGATGATGAGATGAAGACCCTTCTGGATGCAACCGCTGATACCCCTGCATTCAAGAAACTCTGATTCAACCGGTTTAAGGCGGGCGGAGCTTTTCCGTCCGCTTTTATAGCAAACGTCAAAGGAATTTGCTGTTTGCTATAAAGCTCCGCAATAACTAAAGGAAGGACGGCATTCGACAGGAAATGACAGACAGCAAGAAGGTAATAGAGATAATAAAGGTAATGGCCGAGATAATCCATGAGAACGCTCAGTTCCTTACGGATCTGGACGCGCCCATCGGCGATAATGACCATGGAATCAATATGGACCGCGGCTTCCAGAAGGTCTTAAGCGACCTTCCCGGTGTGGAAAAGGACGATATAGGTGCGATCCTTAAAAAGACCGGCATGGATCTGGTGTCAACTGTGGGAGGTTCATCGGGACCTCTTTACGGAACGGCATTTATGAAGGCCGGAGCAGCTGTGGCGGGGAAGTACGAGATAAATGCCTCGGATTTCGTGGCTATCATGGAGGCTGCTGTGGGCGGCGTACAGCTTCGGGGCAAGGCAGAAAAGGGTGAGAAGACCATGATCGATGCCATGATACCGGCTCTGGAGGCTATAAAGAAAGGTGTTTCGGAAGGCAAATCACCGGCAGCATTTCTCGCTGACGGCGTGGCAGCCGCAAAAGAGGGTGTGGAATATACCAAGACCATTATCGCCACAAAGGGTCGTGCAAGCTACGTGGGAGAGCGCTCCATAGGACATCAGGATCCCGGAGCCACTTCCTTTACACTCCTTCTGGAGTCAATAGCAGCACTTTACTGATCTTTAAGGAGGGGGTTTATGGTTGGAATAGTTATGGTATCCCATAGCAAGACCCTTGCTGAGGGTGTTGTGGAACTGGCAAGGCTTGTTGCGGGCGAATGCCCGATGGCTGCAGCCGGGGGGCTGGAAGACGGCAGCTTCGGTACAAGCTATGAAAAGATAGAAGCAGCTATCGATTCTGTATACAGTGATGACGGGGTGATAGTTATCATGGATATGGGCTCCTCCTGTATGACTACGGAAATGGTCATAGAAAATATGGAGGGTAAACGGGTTGAAATGGTAGACTGCCCTATGGTTGAGGGTGCTGTGGCCGCAGCTGCGGAATCGGAGGGCGGAGCCTCTCTTGATGAAGTAAAGCAGGCAGCGATGGAAGCTGCAGGCGAAGCGAAATTCTGAGGCTTCACAGCAGGATATACAGTGAATCCCGGCAGAAAGCATCTGTTTTCTGCCGGTTTTTTTTCTGTAGCGGCTTTTTTCAGGCAGGCTGATCCTTCCGCTTCATCTTCATTTCATACATACGCTGGTCTGCAAGGAAATACACTTCCTCCGCGGTGTGACCTAGAACCTCATTTCTTCCTGCAATGCCGTAGGCCGCCCTGACGGGAAAACCTAAGGATTTTTCGGCGTTCTTTTCAAGGGAATCAAGCCAGTTCAGTCTGCTCAGGAGCTCCTGCTTTGCGGCATCATCGGATATAACCAGAAATTCATCTCCACCGGGACGTATTACATTTCCCACGTCAGAGAAGCACTGTGAAAGAATGTCGGCAAATGTGGTTAAGAGCTTGTCTCCTGCAAGGTGCCCCTTACTGTCGTTTATCCTTTTCAGCCCATCCACATCAAAGCTTATCATATGATAATCCTTCTCTGACCGGTCAAGCTCTTCCATCCTGTCTTTACAGAAGGAACGGTTCAGAAGTCCGGTCAGGCCGTCGGTATAGGCAATCTGCTTGAGGCTTTTCTCCTCGGCCTTCCTGACATAGGACTCATAAAGCTCGTAAATATATGAACCGATCATCATCATAACCAGGAAAACCGTTCCGTACAGCAGGAAAGAATGCTGGAATTCCTGAAGGTGGAAATTGAAGATCCGGTTAGCCAGTAACCTCACGACCTCAATACCCACGAACAGGAAGCAGGCCATATGCTCCCGGAATCTCGCAGATAAACGGAATTCATTTCTGTCGCTGTCCTTCCACTCCAAGAACGCTACCGCTATCATGCAGAGGATCGCAAGAATATCATAGAAATACCGGATATTGCAGATATGTATGACATTGGATACCGAAAGGGCAAGGATGATGGCGATGATGATCTGTAGGGAATAAAAGATAAGCTTCTGGGCGATGATCTTCCCGGCGCTTTTATTCTTATGCGCGGAGCTTAAGATACGCAGAATGGGAAGAACACTCAGCAGGCTGAAAAAGTACCGTGCAAAGGTGTTCCATGTGAAATCCATTGAAAAGAGCTGGATAGCCTGTATTTCATAGATATTCCAGCAGCCGACGACAAAGAACAGTATGCCGGTCTGGTTTATCCTCTCCCAGTCCTGACTTCTGAGGGCAAGGAAAAAGGAGATTATCATAAAGACCATGCCGGCCATTACCAGCGAGATGGAAACGACCACGGGATATATATTGCTGTTCAGATAATCCTCAAAGCCCCAGCTGGTCTCATCCAGCATGATCTTCGGAATGTACGAAAAAGCCCCGTCGTCTCCGACCATAATGACTATGGAAACAGTACCGCCCTGACACCCGTCCGGCAGGCGGATAAGATGTACTGCCGAACCGACCATCTGACCGGCAGCATATTCCATTGAGCCGTAGCCATAAATGATCTTTCCGTTGACATCCACTGATATGGTCGACAGCTCAAGCGGGAATACTATGGCATATCCGTCCGGAATATCCTCCGGCAGCCGGTTTTTCAGGGAAATGAGATCTCCCCTTTTTACACCTTTGTAAAAGCGGAAATGGTCGAGATCGGTATCCGGATACTCCTGGCCCTTATAGCTTATCGTCCATCCTTCACTGAAATCGGTCATCCTGTTTCTGGAGATGTTTCTTATAAGCTCAAAGAACACCGCCGAACACAGAAGCACCGAGAGCATCAACAGGAAAAACACTATCCTTTTTTTAAGTTTCTGTACTTTTTCCATATTGTCCGTGGGAAAGCTTATTCCCTTTCCTTCTTCATTCTCTTCTTCAGGCCGTACATCCGCCTGTCCGCCAGACGGTAAACATCTTCGGGATCTCCGGTATCGACCTCACCGCTCCAGGCAACTCCGAAGGATGCGTCAATATCAAAGGGGATGCCCTCTTCCCTGCCTATTATCTTCTCAAGCTTTCGGATGAAATCTATTTTTTTCTTCAGTTCCTCTTCTGTGATTTCCGAATCAATATACAGGAATTCATCGCCGCCGACCCTGTAAATGTTCCGGTCTCCTCCGAAGGCTTTTATGATTATACCGGAGAAGAGCATAATGTAGCGGTCGCCCATCTGATGACCATGGGCATCGTTGACAGCTTTCAGACCGTTCAGATCCATATCCAGCATAAAATAGCTCACATTACTGTTTTTCAGCTCTTCAAAGCGTCTTTCACACATCCCGCGGTTCATAAGATCCGTCATCTGATCCCTGAATGCAAGCTTCTGCAGGCGTTCCCTCTCAGTGTCCTTAAGGCGCATGTCATATATCTCCAGCAGGAATCCTATGGTCATAGCAACTATCAGTACCATGGATGAAAAAGGAGTGATGACCGTGTTTATCTGGATGGAAAACTTGTACAAAATGTTTACAACATAGTATATCGAGAGCTCAAATATCACCATGAAGAAGACGAATACCATTCCCATCTGGTACATTTTTTCGGAAGCCTTCATTCTTCTCCACTTGGAGCTGCCGGCGAGCATAAGAGTCAGTATCACGGGCAGCAGAAAATAATGAAAATATTTTGTAAGCTTAGTCACCTCTGCAACCCCGCTGATCTGCAGTATAAAAGCTGTCAGGAAGAAGCCGGCGGATAAAACAGTCATAAATCCTATGAATTTTCTCGTCCCGGGGGATGCCGACTGCCTGAAATGCCTGCTCAGGAACAGAGCCGGAACAGGGAGAAGATACATTGAAAGATATTCCAGAATCGAATTTAAGGTAACATCTCCGGAAAAGAGCTGAAGAGCCTTGATCGTAGAGAGACACCAGATGCCGGCTGTACAGGAAAACAGGCCGATTATCGCCAAAGGATAGAAACGCCGGTCCATGTATACCGCCATAACAGAAAGAATCATAAGGAATATGCCCGCAATGAACAGGAACAGTCCCGAAAAGATACCGAACATCCTGTCACGGGAGTATATGGAGATCGAAGCATCGGCGGGGGTGAAGACAATTTCCGGAGCGGAAGTGATGGCATTGTCCTCCGAAGGTATGAGCTCGATCTTCAGCTCCTTTTCGTAGAAGCTGCTGGGAAGCAGGATAAAGTGGTAGCCGCTTCCAACCATCTTTTGGTTCTCCACCTCCTGAACGCCGTAGCTGTATATCTGCCGGTTGTCAACCAGGACTCTGATGGCGGAAAGTCTCGAATACACACGAAGCATCAGCGGGTCATGGCTGCTTATGCTGATGGGATGGGTAAGGATATAGCTTTCTTTGCGCTTTACATTCCTGAATACCCCGGACATTTCCTCCAGAGGGACATTCAGGAGGGTCTTGTCCCCGTTCTGTACCTTCCATCCTCCGGGAAGCACAAACACATCGCTGCCGCTGCTGTGAGCCTCTATTCCCCCGAAAACAAAGAGAACAAGAAAAACAGCTATGATAAAGCAGATTATTATCTCTCCTAAGCTTTCCTTTTTCGTCTTTGTCATCAAATCATCCTAAAAAAAACTGTACGAGCACAGCGCAACAATTATTCCGAGAACGCTGCCGGCCAGAACCTGCATGGGAGTATGCCCTACGAATTCCTTAAGCTTCACATCCATACTGAGGCTCTCTTCACTTAAGCGGTCCAGAAGCTCAAACATCTCATTTATCACCTGTGCCTGTTTGCCGGTTTCCAGCCTGACTCCCGTGGCATCATGCATTACAATGATGGAAAGGGTCGCGGCTAAGGCAAAAAATACGGAGTCAAAGCCCGTTGTAAGACCGGTCATTACCGCCACACTTGTAACCGTTGCGGAATGGGAGCTTGGCATACCTCCGTCACCCGTGAGTCTCCTTAAGTCCAGCTTTTTGTTTATCAGGGCATGGATAATGGTTTTCAGAACCTGGGCCACAGCCCAGCCTGTTATTCCGGTAATAAGTATCCGGTTGGAAATCAGTTCTTCAACAAATGTAAACATATGTACTTATAATAATGCTTTTGCCCTTAAATATCAACGTAACTAGTTCACCCTTGTTATTCTGTTAATGGCTTCAGCCTCCGATACTTTGCCCTTCACGGCTCAGACGGTTCTAAAGATTTGATCTGCAGGCGTCTTGAGTTCCATTTCGGTATGATCTACAATACACCTTGTGTTGATGATGTGTTTTAAGAGTATTACTGTAGATTATGAGTGATGTTTCTTTGCAAAGAGAAAGCTGTTTTGATTTTCTGGATTCCATTAAAGACTGTTCCGTGGATCTTGTTTTGATAGATCCTCCCTATGAAGTCTCCAGGGATACGAACTTTGCATCCGGGGAGGCAACCGGGAAGGATACGGACAGATTCCGCGTATCTATGGATTTCGGTGACTGGGATGCCGGGTTTTCAGGTCTTGATGTGGTCATAAAGGAATGCTACCGCGTATTGAAAAAAAGCGGCACATTGATCTGTTTTTATGATCTCTGGAAGATCACCACCCTGAAGGAATACTTTGACAGGGCAAAATTTAACCAGATCCGTTATATAGAATGGGTCAAGACCAACCCTGTACCCTTGAACAGCAGGACAAACTATCTGACAAACGGAAGAGAGATCGCTCTTACCGGGGTGAAAGGCGGTAAGCCCACCTTTCACTCGGAATATGACAACGGAATATACAGCTACCCGATCTGTCAGGACAGGGGAAGATTCCACCCCACCCAGAAGCCTGTTGCCCTGCTGGAGGATCTGATACGGAAGCACAGTAATGAAGGAGACCTTGTACTTGACTGTTTTGCGGGTTCGGCAAGTACCGCAATTGCCGCATATAATCTGAACCGGGATTTTATCGGCTGTGAGATTTCAGGAGAGTACTATGATCTGGCGATCAGGCGGCTTAAAGATACGGGAGCTTAATCTGATAAAAATGTTTTGACATTTGAACAATTTTGTACCAAAATGTATACAATGAACACAGGTAAGGAAATTACGGAACCGGCATATGCAAAGATCAATCTCGGTCTTGATATTGTCGGGAGGAGAAATGACGGATACCACCTCTTAAGGATGGTGATGCAGACCCTTTCACTCCACGATACGGTTACAGTCAGGGTCTCTGAAGGGGCATCCGGAATAAGAACCGTTACCGACAGTGATCTGATCCCGGATGACAGTCATAATCTGGCTTTTCGTGCCGCAGGACTTCTGGCGGAAAAATATCACATTGATGACGGGATAGAGATAGGGATCAGGAAAAGGATCCCGGTGGCAGCGGGACTGGCAGGAGGAAGCAGTGATGCGGCTGCTGTCTTAAGAGCCATGAACAGGCTTTTTAACCTGGGTCTTGATGTGAAGGACTTACAGAAGCTGGGATTGAGTCTCGGCGCGGATGTTCCGTATTGCATTGAGGGAGGAACGCGGCTGTCAGAGGGTATAGGGGAGATACTTACCCCGGTGGTGCCGGAGCTGAAGGGATTAAGTGTGCTTCTTATTAAGCCCGACAGGGGTGTTTCCACAAAGGAGGTCTACGAGGCCTTTGATACGTTAGATGATGTCCGGCATCCCGATACCGAGGGCATCATCAGAGCCATCAGATCCGGAGACACGCCCGCACTCGGGAGGCTGCTCGGAAATTCTCTGGAAGCGGTTACTGTGCGTAAGGTTCCGGAAATAAGCAGAATAAAGGGGTTTTTAAAGGAAAAGGGGGCTGCGGGTGTCCTTATGAGCGGAAGCGGACCGACTGTTTTTGCGATAGACGACGGAAGGGAGCTTTTGGAAAAAATATACAATGAGGCTAAGGAGTATTTTCCCGGGTATGAAGTGATCCTTACCGGGACGCAAGGGTAAGCGTGACACCGGTTGTCATTTATTGGGTAGCGAAGGATCTTGTATAATTGAAAGGAAAAAACAAAAATGAGTCTGCCGTCATATACCGATTCCATCAATGATGCGTTTCTGCCATTAAGAGATACGGTTTTCAATCAGCTCAGGCTCCAGATACTTCATGGCGAGCTGAAGCCGGGGGAAAGACTTATGGAGGTGGCTCTGGCTGAAAAGCTGGGAGTATCCAGAACGCCCGTCAGAGAAGCCATAAGAATGCTGGAGCAGGAGGGACTGGCAGTACTGCTCCCGAGGCGCGGTGCCCATGTGGCAAGCATAGACAATAAACAGCTGGAGGATATGCTGGAAGCCAGACGTACTCTGGAGGCGTTTACCGTGAATGCCGCCTGCGGACGGATATCCAGAGCACAGATAGAGGAGCTCCGGCAGTTTAATATGAAGTTCAGGGAGGCTGTAAAAAGCGGGGATACCGTAGCAATGGCGGATCTGGATTTTATTTTCCACGAAGCCATAGCCAGGGCCGCCGGAAATAAAAGGATCATGGAGATGCTGCAGCATTTGAGGGAGCAGCTTTTCCGTTATCAGTACGAATATCTCAAGGATACTGCCGACCACCGGCATCTGGTGGAGGAGCACGAGCTTATATGCCGTGCCTTTGAGGAAGGGGACAATAATAAGGCGGTGGAGATAATTAAACTCCACATAGACGATCAGGAACTGGGCATCTATTACCAGCTGGAAAAAGAAAACCAGTCGAAGAATAAAAAAAAGAAGGTTTGAATGAAAAAGGATGTAATTGTAGCCATAAAAGGGCTGCAGATAGACGATACAAATGATGATGCCGTTGAGATACTCGTTAACGGAAAATATAATGAGAAGAACGGCAGGCATTTTCTGCGCTTTGAACAATATGAGGATGATGGCACTCCCACAAAGAATGTCCTCTCCTTTGACGAAAAGGCAATGGAGCTTACCAGAAGGGGAGGCACCCAGCTCCATATGACCTTTATGGAGAAGGAAAAGACCCTGACAAATTACACGACGCCCTTCGGTGCGCTGATGGTCGGGGTAAATACCGACAGGATCTCTGTGGAAAAGAGTGATGACAGGATACATGCGGAGGTGGATTACGGACTTGAATTCAATTATGAGTATGTAGCAGACTGTCAGCTGTCACTTGATATCACACCACGGCCCTAGCATCTTATAAGGGGCTATATTTTTTCAGGAGGAAGATTTACAAATGAACACAGTAACCATAGTACTGCTGGTCGTCCTTGCAGTTCTCGCCATAATCCTTGCGGTTCTCGTTTTCGTAGGGAAAAGGGCGGAAAAGAAACAGGCGGAGCAGCAGGAGGCTATGGACGCCGTGAAACAGACGGTTTCCATGCTGATTATTGACAAAAAGAAAATGAAGATCAAGGATGCGGGGCTGCCGGACATTGTGCTTCAGCAGACCCCCTGGTATTTGCGGGCTACCAGAGTGCCGGTAATAAAGGCGAAGGTGGGACCGCAGATACTGACCTTTATCGCGGACGTATCGGTATTTGATATTGCCCCGGTAAAGAAGGAAGTCAAGGCCACGGTGAGTGGTCTGTATATTACCGATATGAAGGGGATCAGGGGCTCCATTGCCCCGGCTCCGGCAAAGAAAAAGTCGAAATTTGCCGAGTGGCGTGACAATCTGCAGGCAAAGGCCGGCGCAAAGCCATTGAAATAAGAGGGGAGAAGAAAATGAAAAAACTGATGATCACCGCGGCAGTGATGCTTTTCAGTCTGTCGCTTTTTGCAGGGTGCTCACAGAATTCCGGGGAGGAAGCCGCAGCTAATACTGCGGAAGAGAGCACGGAAAACAAGGATAGCGGGAAAAGTCTCGAGGATGCCGATCTGACGGATCTCATTACCCTGGGTGAGTATAAGGGTCTGAAAGTCACCCTTCAGGATACCACTGTTTCGGATGACGACGTAAAGGCGGCGGAGAACAGTGCCCTTTCACTGAAAAAGACACAGGAACCGGTAACGGACAGGGCTGCTGAAGAGGGCGACACGGTCAATATCGACTTTGAAGGAAAGAAGGACGGGGTTCCTTTTTCCGGAGGTACTGCGAAGGGACGTGATCTGGAGCTCGGAAGCCACAGCTTTATTGACGGCTTTGAGGACGGTCTTGTCGGAGCGAAGATCGGAGAAACCCGGGATCTCAACCTGACCTTCCCGGAGGAATACCACGATGAGGCTCTGGCGGGACAGGACGTGGTCTTTACCGTCACCGTCAATTCCATCAGTGCCAATATAATCCCGGAATTAACGGATGCTCTTGCTGAGGAGCTGGATCCCGATGTGTCCTCGGCAAAGGAATACAGGGATAAGCTGAGAGGCTCTCTGCAGGAATCAAAGAATGAGGCGGCAAAGGCGCAGGCCTTCGGGGAGCTTCTGACCGCTGTTCAGGACAAATCGGATATAGCATCCGGAGACAGGCTTCCATCCTGGCTTCTCGACGATATAAAGGCAGATCAGAAGGAAAACTTTGAGGCGAGCCTTGAGATGTACGGGATAGATCTGGATACATATCTTAAGCAGCAGGGGATGACTGAAGAGGATTTCGACGAGACCCTGGATGCCTATGCAAGATCCATAGCGGCGCAGCAGCTTGTCGTTCAGGCGCTTGCAAACGCTGAGAATATAAAGGTCACGGAAGAGGATCTGAAGGCACAGTACGAAGAAGATGCGGCTTCATACGGATACAGCAGCGGAGCGGAATTCGAAGCGGCCGTGAAGAAACAGGGGGCAGAGAAGACCTTCAGAGATGCAACCCTGACCCGGAAGGTGGAGGAGATGCTCCTCGGCTACGCCGATATCCAAAATCCTGAAATGATCAAGTGGTAAAAGGTTCAGTACCAATGGCGTAAAATTATGCATTTTGTCACCCTGAGCGCCGGCGTGGGATCTTTCACCACGGTAGGAAGATTTTTCGGACACGTATTGTTGCGTAATAGTAGTGAAAAACAGCTTTATTAGAGGAGATAGTATGGAACACTTAACTGAGATACGGTCGCTTTTCCGCGACACGGAAAAATTCATTGACAAGGAGATCACGGTGGGAGGCTGGATACGCACAAACAGGGATTCGAAGTCCTTCGGCTTTCTGGTGGTGAGTGATGGTACATTTTTCAGCACCCTGCAGATAGTATATCACGACAGTCTTCACAATTTTGCGGATATCTGCAAGCTGAATGTCGGAACCGCCGTTATAGCAAAGGGAAAGCTCGTCCCCACCCCGGAGGCAAAGCAGCCCTTTGAACTTCAGGCGGAGGAGGTAACGGTTGAGGGGGCCTCCACCCCGGATTATCCACTTCAGCCTAAGCGCCATTCAATGGAGTTTCTTAGGACCATTACCCATCTGCGCCCCAGAACCAATACTTTTCAGGCTGTTTTCAGAGTACGTTCCCTTATCGCATATGCGATCCATAGATTTTTCCAGGAGAGGGATTTCGTATATGTTCACACACCTATAATTACCGGATCCGATGCGGAGGGAGCCGGAGAGATGTTCCAGGTTACAACCCTTGATATCAATGATCCGGGACGTACTGAGGACGGACAGGTAGACTATTCAAAGGACTTTTTCGGAAAGCCTACGAATCTGACGGTTTCGGGACAGCTTAACGGTGAGACCTTTGCCCAGGCCTTTAAGAATATCTACACCTTCGGTCCGACCTTCAGGGCGGAGAATTCCAATACCACCCGCCATGCTGCGGAATTCTGGATGATCGAGCCGGAGATCGCCTTTGCGGATCTTGAGGACGATATGGCACTGGCGGAGGATATGATTAAGTACATAATCTCCTATGTACTTGAAAATGCTCCCGAGGAAATGGCCTTCTTTAACCAGTTTATCGATAAGAAGCATGAGCTGCTGGACAGACTGAAGGGGGTTGTGAATTCCGATTTTGGACGCGTTACCTATACGGATGCCGTGGACATGCTTATGAAGCATAATGACAGCTTTGAGTATAAAGTATCCTGGGGCGCGGACCTTCAGACCGAGCACGAGAGATATTTAACGGAAGTACTGTTTAAGAAGCCGGTTTTCGTGACTGACTATCCCAAGGAGATAAAGGCATTCTATATGAAGCAGAATCCCGACGGAAAGACTGTGGCTGCAATGGACTGCCTTGTTCCCGGTATAGGAGAGATAATCGGAGGCTCACAGAGAGAGGATGATTATGACAAATTAAAGGCACGTATCGAGGAACTGGGGATGACGGAGGAGCAGTACGGCTTCTATATGGATCTGAGGAAGTATGGTTCCACGCGGCATGCCGGTTTCGGACTGGGATTCGAGAGAGCGGTCATGTATATTACCGGAATGGAGAATATCCGTGATGTCCTGCCCTTCCCGAGAACCGTGGGTACCTGTGAACTATAAACGGTCAGTTTGTCATCCTGAGCGAAGCGACGCATATCCCACATCGAAGATGTGGGATGCTGCCCCGGCGAGGGGTTGCGAAGCAACAGGAAGGATCTTTTAAGAAAGCAGCATGAAACCAATAAGCATTGCAAGCGTTGTTCTCACAATTGCATTATCCGCCTCCCTTACGGTGAGTGCCTTCGGCGCACGCACCGTTACCGACGTGAAGAAGGAGCAGGAGGAATCCAAACGTCAACTTGAAGCGGCAGAGGAGGAAGCCTCCGATATCGAAGGTGAGAGATCCATGACGAAGGAAGAGATGGAAGAGAATAAGGAGCAGCTGGCACGCATCATTGCTTCCGTCGAGATAATAGAGGATGAGATAAAGGCAAAGAATAAAGCTGTCGAGGAAGCCGAGGAGCAGTACAAGGAGGCAAAGAAAAAAGAGAAGAAGCAATATAAGGCCATGAAACGCCGTATAAAGTATATTTATGAGCACGGCGGATCCACCGGAAATCCCTATGCCGAGTTCTTTTCCGGAGCAACGGATTTTGCGGACATCCTGAACCGTTCGGCGTATGCAGAGGAGATCTATGAGTATGACAGGAAGCTTTTAAGCGAATACCAGGAAGCGAAAAAGAGAGTTAAGGAAAGCGAGGAGAAGCTGCAAAATGAGCTTGACGAGCTCACCGAGATAAAGAACACCTATGATGAGGAGTCTGCAGCTCTTGAAAAGACAATTGAAGAGCAGCAGGCAAAGGTTGAGAATTTCGACGAACAGCTCGCAAGCGCCAGGGCAAGGGCGAGCCAGTACAAGAACAAGATCGCGGCCCAGAATGCGGAAATAAAGCGGATCGTAGATGCAGAGGCTAAGGCCGCGGCTGAAAAGAAAAAGGCAGAAGAGGCAAGAAAGAAGGCTGAAGCGGAGGCAAAGAAAAAGGCCGAGGCTGAAGCGAGGAAGAAGAAAGAGCAGAAGGAAGAGAGTAAGGAAGAGGAAGAAGGAGAAGACGAGGAGCAGGAGTATGCTCCCGAGGACGAGGGAGAATACGAGGAGTACGAGGAAGAAGAGCAGCAGGAGGAGGAAGAAGAAGAATCCTCGGGAGGCGGTTCCGGTACCGGAAGTGAAATCGCTGCCTATGCACAGAAATTCCTTGGAAATCCTTATGTTTCAGGCGGAACCAGTCTTACAGACGGAACCGACTGTTCAGGCTTTACGCAGTCTGTGTACGCTCATTTCGGCTACTCCATTCCGAGAACCAGCTGGGAACAGCAGTCTGCGGGAAAAGGTGTATCCTATTCAGATGCACAGCCGGGAGATATTTTCTGCTATTCCGGCCATGTGGGTATCTATGTCGGCAATAACACCATCTGCCACGCTTCTACGCCGGAAACGGGGATAAAGCTTACCCCCGCAACATACAGGGAAATCGTTGCCATCAGGAGAATTGTTTAAGGAGGGGAGTCCATGGGCAAAAAAAAGACAGACGATTCACGCTATGATGTGGATCCGGAGGTTCCTAAGTACGGTCGTTACCATATGTACCCGCTGGATAAGCTCTGCGGATTCGATATCAGGCCGGGTTTTTATGACCTTATGGGAGCCACGGCTATTCCCTGCGGGGTAAACTTTACCATTTCTTCCAACCAGGCTACCGACATAGAGCTTTTGCTTTTCAGGAAAAATGAGGAAAAGCCCTTTGCCGTTCTTCCCTTTCCCCATAATTACCGGATAGGAAATGTTTTTTCAATGATCGTTTTCGATCTGAATATTGAGGATTTTGAATATGCTTACCGTGTGGACGGTCCCAATGATCCGAAAAAGGGGATAGTCTTTGATAAGAACAAGGTGCTGCTGGATCCGTATGCTAAGGCAGTGACCGGCCAGCATGAATGGGGGAGGTCGGAAAGAGGAGATTACCACGCAAGAGTGGTAAAGAATAATTTCGACTGGGGCACCTCGGAGATGCCACTGACTCCAATGGAGGATCTCATTATCTATGAGATGCATGTAAGAGGCTTCACCAAGGACGAGTCATCGGGAGTCACCGGGGGACGCAACGGTACCTTTGAGGGCGTGCAGGAGAAGATACCCTATCTCAAGGATCTCGGGATAACCGCTGTGGAGCTTATGCCCATATTTGAATTTGACGAGATACTGGGACGCAGGGATTTCTACGGCAGGGAGCTTATGGATTACTGGGGCTACAATACGGTCAGCTTCTTTGCGCCGAACACCAGCTATGCCTCAGCCAGGGAGCATAACCGGGAGGGCAGCCAGTTAAAGGCTCTTATCAAGGCCTTTCACGATAACGGCATAGAGGTATTCCTTGATGTGGTTTTCAATCACACTGCAGAGGGAAACGAAAACGGTCCGTATATCAGCTTCAAGGGTCTTGACAATAATATTTACTATATGATGACGCCTGACGGTTATTACTATAATTTTTCGGGCTGCGGAAATACCCTGAACTGCAATCATCCGATAGTGCAGAAGATGATAAGGGACTGTCTCCGCTACTGGGTGACGGCCTACCGTGTGGATGGCTTCCGTTTCGATCTGGCGACCATCCTTGGCCGTAATGAAGACGGCTCGCCTATGTCCGAGCCTCCTCTTTTGCAGAGTCTGGCCTTTGATGCGATCCTCGGAAAGGTAAAGCTTATCGCGGAGGCCTGGGATGCGGGAGGACTGTATCAGGTGGGATCCTTCCCTTCCTGGAACCGCTGGGCGGAATGGAACGGACGCTACAGGGATGATATGCGTTCCTTCCTTAAGGGTGACAGCGGAAAGGCCTGGGCCGCCGCAAACAGGATCACAGGCTCGCCGGATCTCTATAATGACGACAACAGAACCTATAATGCCAGTGTCAATTTCATAGTATGCCACGACGGCTTTACCCTTCATGATCTCTACGTATACAACGTAAAGCATAACGAGGAGAATAACTGGGGCAATACAGACGGAAGCAATGAGAATTATTCATGGAATTGCGGGGTGGAGGGAGAAACCTCGGATCCGGATATCAGGTGTCTCCGCCGCAGGATGATGAGAAATGCCATGGCAGCGCTGCTTTTGTCCAGAGGAACCCCTATGTTCTTCATGGGAGATGAATTCGGAAATTCACAGGGCGGCAATAATAACGCATACTGTCAGGATAACTACATTTCCTGGCTTGACTGGGAAAAGCTGAAGCTGAATATCAAGTTCCATGATTATGTGCGGGATATGATAGCCTTCAGAAAGAAGCATATCGCCATAAGAAAGGAGTGCGAGCCCTGCTCCTTGATGTTCCCCTCTTCGTCGATACACGGGGTAACACCATGGAACGCGGATTTTAATGATGATTCCCACTACGTGGGAGTGATGTTTGCCGGCAGGAGACCGAACGGAAGGGGAGACGATATCGTCTACATAGCGCTCAATACCTACTGGGAGGATGTAGAGATAAGGCTTCCTGAGCTTTCCGTTCAAAGCGGGCTCAAATGGATCGTTGCCATTGATACCTTTGAGGAGGATTCCCTGTTAAAGGACAAAACAGAAGCGCCTCCCGTGATCACAGTCAGAAGGCGCTCCATTATGGTCTTTGTTGCGGCACCGCTTAAATAATACTTTTATATTGCGGCTTCCCTGAACAGCCTGCATTCCACAAGCCTGTCGATAAGCGGTATCAGCCTGTCGACAGGCACGTTTATGAGGTTTGAGATATCGATAAGATCGTTTGTGCCGTCGGCGTAGGCAATGAGATCCTTGAGTGCGAGGGTCTGCTGGTAGGTTGTCTTATCCGACATGGTGGGAACCAGTCCCCGCCGTCCGAGCTGCGGCTCTCCCAGAGTCGTCACCTTGAAATTTCTGTTGTATTCCAGGGCATCTATGACCTTTTTCATCACGTCGAAGGATCCCTGCAGACCGCTGGTCGAGATGAAATCCAGATTATCGGCCGAGGTGTGGTATTCGGGGAATACATGAAACTTTGATCTGCAGAAGGCGACCATCGGAACGTTTACTCCCGGTGCCTGATACTGTCTTTCGTCCGATCCCCGTTTGGTATAGTCATAATCCTTGTATTCGGGATAATGAAACCTCAGTACATTTTGCAGAACCTTGTCGGCAAGTGTATCGCCATAGCGGGAATGGACGATCGAATAGGTTCTGTCATCCCCTACGCAGGTAAGGTTAAAGGCAGCCTTCACATGGGACTGAAGATGGGGCAGATTCTTGCTTATGTAAGTAAGGGCGCCTATGGTTTCAGGTGCCAGCACCAGTCTATAGCTGAAACGTCTCTTCTTAAGGGAGTTCAGATAGCGGGCAAGCTCAATGATAAGGCTGGGTCCGGAGCACTCATTATTTGCCATGGAGGGATGGCAGGTATAACTGGAAAAGAAGATCTCTTCATCCCTGTCCCCGGGAATAAGGATCTCTCCGTAGGTCAGGCTTCCGTCCTTCAATTCCGAATCAATATAGACGTGGTATTCCCCCTCCTCAAGCTTTATGAAATCATTGTATGCCATGCAGAAGCCCCAGCGCTCCTCATAATAACTGGAGGCGTAGGGTATGAGATCGGGCTGTTCCGGAAGAGTCGTGATATGCTGCTTTAATTCCTCAAGGGATACGGTTTTATTTACCGGGACACTGTAATGAAGGATGTGCAGATTGTTTTTCCTGAACTCACAGATGATATCTCCGCCGGGGGTGCGGATATAGGCATCATTAATATTCCATTCCTTCGGGATCCTCCAATCCATAACCTGGGTGCCTGTAGGAACCTCATGCATTTCAAAGGGGATCTCCGGTATCTCGGACTGAAGCATCCGGAAGGTTTCCCTTGCGCCGTTTCCCGTGATGCTGCGGCATATGGGAAACAATCTGGTGCAAAGTCCGTACATTTTTCTGCCTTCATTCATTATTTGCAATTCCTCCTTATTTTTATGCTGCAGCCGGTACTCACCGGGACGGACATAGATCCGAGAGAAAGCATTCACTGCATCTGGGTTTCCTTGCAGTGCAAATTGTCCGTCCGAGAGTGATAAGCTGGAGATTGATGGCCGACCATTGCTTTTCCGGAAGCTTCTTCATAAGGTCGAACTCGATCCTGACCGGATCGGATTCCTTTGTGATCCCGAGGCGGTTTGAGATTCTTTTCACATGGGTGTCCACCACAACGGAAGGGATACGGAAAACGTGGGTCCGGATAACGTTTGCGGTTTTTCTTCCCACTCCGGGGAGAGAGGTCAGATCCTCTATTGATGAGGGCACCTCGTCACCGTAATGATCATGCAGGAGCTTAAAGGCTTCTATGATATGGACTGCCTTGGAGTGAAAAAAACCGACGGAATGAATGTCATTTTCAAGGGTATGAAGATCCGCTTCCGCGAAGTCCTTAACTGTCCGGTACTTCCTGAAAAGATCCTTTGTGACCATATTTACCCGCTCATCGGTGCACTGTGCGGAGAGCATGGTGGCGACAAGAAGCTCATGGGGCTTTGAATACTCCAGAGTCGGTTCGGGAATGATCCCGTATTCATTATTAAGTCTTTCCAGTATGGCAGCGGTTTTTTTGGTCATGAGATTATATCCATTAGGCTTTTCAGTTCGTTCAATGACTTCAGGATCTCGTTTTTCGAGTACGTGTCCTCCGTTAAAGCTTCGGCTCTTCCGATAAGGGAGAGAAGCGCTTCCCTGTCCTCATTTTCAAGATATATATGCCCGAGCCTTATCCAGCAGCCCGAGATATCGGAGCCGGCAGAGAGTGCGAATTCCAGCAGGGTACGGGCTTCATCCTTAAACCCTTTTTCCAGGTAGGCACCGGACAGTCTGTCAAGGGTACGGCAGAGGGTAAGATAACGCTGATCCGCACGTGACAGCTCCTCCATATTTTTGTTTCCGTAGGACATCCGTATATCAGTATTGCTGATACCCGACAGATTCAGAACCTCTTCTTTTGTGAGATTCTCCAAAGTTTTCTGATACTCCTTGATTGACGGATCATCTGTGCTAATATGAACAGGCAGATTTTCGGGGAACCTTACGTAATCAAGATCACGTATGGATCTCGCAGGAGCTCTGTATGATTCCCGTTCCTTCTGCCAGAATTCCTCATTTATCTTTTTGGAACGGGCGTTGCTCCTCCGTATGGCATTATTAATGATAAGTCCCATCAGGACGACGCTTGTCAAAGTAAGGAGTTTCATCTATAATCTGTATAAATTATGCGGAAAACAACAAAAAACCGCAATATCTTGTAGGAGCCTTAAATGAATTTCTTCAAGTTTTTCAATAACAGAAACCGCAAAGCCATCGCTTCCGCAATAGTGATCGTACTGATCGTTGCGATGATATTGATGTTCCTGCCCGGTAATTGATTATAACACAGTCGCGGAGCAAAGAGGATAAAATGAAAAAAATATTATATATGCTGCTTTCCGCCTTTATTCTCACTATCCTCGCCGCCTGTCCGGCATTTGCCGCGGAAGGGGGCGATGTAATAAAGGAAGGCGTTTTTGCGGGACCGGTGGAGCTTTCCGGAATGACGGAGAGTGAAGCAGAGAGCGCAGTAGACAGCTACATAGAAGGATTGAAAAATGCGGAGCTCTCTCTCACCTGCGTAAGCGGGAATACGGTGTCGGTAAAGGTATCGGAATTCGGTGTTTCCTGGGGAAACAGGGATATTATTCCGGATGCCGTGTCTCTGGGAAGATCGGGAAACGTGATCAAGCGGTTCAAGGATCTTTCCGACCTGAAAAAGCATAAAAAGAAATATGATCTGGAGCTGGTAATAGATGACGAAGCCGTGAGAAAGGTCGTCGGGGAAAGCTGTACTGTCTATGACACGAAGCCGAAGAATGCCGAGCTTATCCCGGGGGACGGCGGAAGCTTTACCATTATCGAGGGAGAAGACGGATATGCCGTAAACGTTGATTCATCCGTGGCGGCGGTTGAGGATTATCTCAGTGGGGAGCTTACGGAAGACGGAGGCACCGTTGATCTGGTGGTTGACACGGTAAAGCCGAGAGGGGATACCGAGACCCTTTCAAAAATAAAGGACAAGCTGGGAAGCTACACCACAAAGTATGAGACCAGCGGCGCCGACAGAAGCGCCAATATAGCAACCGGCTGCAGGCATATTAACGGAACCCTGCTATATCCCGGAGAACAGTTTTCGGTATATGAGCATGTGAGCCCCTTTACGGAGGAAAACGGATACCACCTGGCAGGGTCGTATCTGAACGGTCTGGTTGTGGAGTCCCTGGGCGGCGGTATCTGTCAGGTTTCAACGACACTCTATCAGGCGGTACTGAGGGCAGAGCTAAAGGTGGATGAGAGAAGCAACCACTCCATGGTCGTGGATTATGTACCTCACGGGGGTGACGCTGCCATAGCGGGAACCGCCAAGGACTTCAAGTTTACCAACAGTACGCCCTATCCCATATATATAGCGGGACAGACCGGAGGAAAGGCCATTAGCTTCACGATATACGGGGTGGAGACACGCGACATGAGCAGGCGCAGCCTTGACTTTGAGAGCGTGGAGCTTTCAAAGGAGGAGCCGGGACCGGATAAGGTCATCGGAGATTCTTCAGCGCCCGCAGGCTCCGTACATACCCAGTCGGCGCATACGGGGTACCGCTGCGAATTCTGGAAGATCATAAAGGAAGACGGGAATGAGGTATCCAGGGAGAAGATAAGCACCAGTACATATAAGGCGGTGCCAAGGATAATCACCATAGGAACGGGGACAGACAATGCCGTTACAAAGGCGGCTCTGGATAATGCTATCGCCACACAGAATCCGGATTATGCAAAGGCTGTGGCAGCATCCGTGGGTCTTGACGGCGGAGCCGGTGCTCTTATGGAGCAGCAGATGAATGCCGCCGCAGCGGGAGTGGCAGTGGATGAGGCGGCAGGAGCTGAGGAGGAACAGGCTGTTCAGCAGGCAGAGCCGCAGGAGGAGCATCATGAGGAGCAGCAACAGCCTCAGCAGGAATATCACGCAGAGGACGAGGAAGAGCCTGACGGCTGAGACCATAGTTCTTACGAAATGGATAGGACTTCTTGGGAGCAGCATAATAGCCCGTGAAAGGGAGAAGGAGCTCCTGAAAAGCTTTTCTCCCTGCTTCATTGATACGGTAAAGGATTTTGACGGTCTCCTGTCCACGGATATTGAGGAGAGTCTGGTCTCCGTATACGGAACGGATTATTTCGGAGAGGTAAGCGGAGGCGGGATATACGGCGCACTGTGGGAAATGGCCGATTCTCTCGGCAGCGGGATCGATGTTTATCTGAAGGATATTCCCGTAAAGCAGGAGACCATCGAGATCGCAAATTATTTTGATCTGGATCCCTACTGCCTGTTGTCACGCGGAGCCTGTCTTTTCGTAACGGACAGGGGTTATGAGCTTACGAGAGCACTGGATGAAAAGGGAATTAATTCCGCACTCATCGGTATTATTACAGACAGTAAGGACCGTGTTGTGATCAATCAGGGCAGCAGAAGGTTTCTGACACCCCGGTATGAGGATCCGATACTGTCATTCTGAGTGAAGAGCATTATTGTAATCGTCAAGTCGATACAGATACTGCATAGCTTTAGGAGCTGTTCATACATTGGAAACTTGAAAGGAGCGGCATAGCAGGTAATGGATAAAAATGAAAGCCGTATCAGGATACTGAAGGCGATAGAGCACGAAGCCAGGGTGGATATTTCCGAGCTGGCGGTGCGGCTCGGGATGGAGCAGACCGAGATACTGAATGAAATGAATGAAATGGAAAAAGAGGGCATTATCTGCGGATACCTGACCCTTGTGGACTGGGACAAGACCGATGAGCAGACGGTAACGGCTCTTATCGAGGTCAGATGCACTCCCCAGAGAGGCCAGGGCTTTGATGTGGTAGCTGAGCGTATCTACAAATTCGCCGAGGTGAACAGTGTCTATCTTATTTCCGGAGGCTTTGATCTTCTTATCACCATAGAAGGGAGAACCTTAAAAGAGATATCAAGGTTTGTCACGGAAAAGCTTTCCGCCCAGGAAGCCGTGCTTTCCTGTGCGACCCATTTCATCCTCAGGCGATATAAGGATCATGGCACCATACTTGCCAAAAAGTACGAAGATGAAAGGCAGCTGATATCACCATGACAGATCCTATCTCAAAAAGAGTTACGGAGTTAAAGCCCTCCGGTATCAGGAAATTCTTTGACATAGTAAATGAGATGAAGGATGCCATTTCTCTCGGCGTGGGTGAGCCTGACTTTGATACACCCTGGCATATCAGGGATGAGGGCATTTATTCCCTGGAAAAGGGCAGGACCTTCTACACATCAAATTCCGGGTTAAAGGAGCTAAGGGGCGAGATATCAAAATACGTGGATTCTTCCCAGGGCATAAAATATGATCCGGAAAAGGAGGTCCTTATAACGGTTGGAGGATCGGAGGCCATCGATCTTGCATGCCGGGCGCTTCTTGATCCCGGGGATGAGGTCATCGTTCCGGAGCCCAGCTATGTTTCCTATATTCCCTGCGCCGTAATGGCAGGGGGGAAGCCGGTTGTCATAAACCTTAAGGAAAAAAATGAATTCCGTCTGCAGCCGGAAGAACTTATTGCGGCCATAACTCCGAAAACCAAGCTCCTGGTACTTCCCTATCCCAACAATCCCACCGGGGCGATCCTGGAGGAGGAGGATCTGAGGAAGCTTACGGATATCATCATCAAAAACGATATTTATGTGATAAGTGACGAGATCTATTCCGAGCTGTCATATAAGGAAAGGCATGTGAGCATAATTTCCCTTCCGGGGATGAAGGAGAGGACGGTTTACATCAACGGCTTCTCAAAGGCCTACGCCATGACGGGGTGGAGGCTCGGCTATGCCTGCGCGCCGTCCAATATATGCAGCCAGATGACCAAGCTTCACCAGTTCTGCATAATGTGTGCCCCAACCACCAGTCAGTATGCGGCAATAGAAGCTCTGAGGCATGGTGCGGGGGATGTGGCCGAAATGAGGGAGGCTTATAATGAACGCCGCCGCTTTCTGATGCATGAATTCAGGGAGATGGGACTCAAATGCTTCGAGCCCTACGGCGCTTTCTATGTATTTCCCTGTATCAGTGAGTACGGGATGAGCAGCGAGGAATTCTGTACGGAGCTTCTGAAGAAAAAGAAGGTTGCACTGGTTCCGGGTACTGCCTTCGGAGAATGCGGAGAGGGCTTTGTACGTATCTCCTATGCCTATTCCATTGATAATCTGAAGACTGCTCTCAACAGGATAAGGGAATTCCTGGAGGAGCTTAAAAACCCCAAGTAAGAGGAGGGATCCTGCCTTGAAGATGCGGAGAACGCTTTATCTGAAGTTTCTCCTGATATATGTGCTCTTCAGCATAGCGGCGGTAACGGTTATCGCAACTTTTACCAGCCGCAGAACCCTGCAGCACCTGACGGACAGAACCGCGGCATCCCTGTACAGGGAAGCAAGCCTGATCGCATCCAACTACGCGGTGCAGATCTACGACAAGGACGAAAGCGCAAAAGTCAGGGCAGAGATGCAGCTAAAGGCTATCGACACCTATATTTCCGCGGAGATCTGGGTCATAAACAATTCCGGGAAGGTTCTCTTTGATTCCAGGCAGAAAATCGATAATCATAAAGCCCCCGTATACAGCAGCTTTAACCCCGCGGTATCAGGCGGCTTCTATATGACGGGCGATTTCTACGGTGCGTTCAATGAGGAGGCGCTAAGCGTCTTTTCCCCTATTACCTCAAATTTTAAGGTGATAGGCTATGTGGTGATCCACCAGTCAATGAAATCAATAATCGCTTCCAGAAATGAGATATTGAATATCATGTATCTGACCATGGGGGTCATACTTCTTTTGTCACTTATGATCCTTTTGGCCTTTACGGTCTTTGTATATAATCCTCTGAATAAGATCACTGTTGCTGCCGAGGAATATGCCAAGGGCAATATGACCTACAGCTCCAATGAGAGCCACCGCCGGGACGAAATGGGATATCTTGCGGGAACTCTTGAATATATGGCAAGCGAGATCGCAAGATCCGAGGAAAACCAGAAGAAGTTCATAGCCAATGTTTCACATGACTTCCGTTCGCCCCTTACATCCATCAAAGGGTATTTAACCGCCATGCTGGACGGAACCATACCGGCGGATATGCATGAGAAGTATATCTCCATCGTGTCCAATGAAACCGACAGGCTTACCAAGCTCACCAATGGTCTTCTGGAGCTCAATACCCTGTCAAGCAGGGGCTCTATGGTGCTGGAAAATACGGATTTTGATATTAATTCGGTCATAAAAAGGACTGCGGAGACCTTCGGGGGAACCTGTACCGAGAAGAAGATAAATATCGAGCTGGTACTTACCGGAAAGAAGCTTTTCGTGAATGCCGATATGAGTAAGATCCAGCAGGTATTGTATAATCTTCTGGATAACGCCATCAAATTTTCACACACCAATTCGATAATAAAGATAGAGACAACCGAAAAAGGGGAAAAGATCTTCGTATCCGTCAAGGATCACGGGATAGGTATACCGAAAGAGTCTATCGGGAAGATATTTGACAGATTCTACAAAACCGATTCCTCCAGAGGAAAGGATAAGAAGGGGACAGGACTGGGACTTTCCATAGTCAAGGAGATAATACAGGCCCACAATGAGAATATAAACGTGATATCCACGGAGGGCGTGGGCACTGAGTTTATTTTCACGCTCCCGAAGAGCAGGGAGGAATGAGCGCGTTCCTTTGAAGCTGAAGGTAGCAGTCCGGAATACAAAGGGTTCTGAACAGAGAAAACTGCAGGAAAGAGGGGGGATAATGAAATACGGAAATATAAAGTACAATGACATAGCAAACGGCGCAGGAGTCAGGACGACACTTTTTGTATCGGGCTGTACCCATCACTGCCGGGAATGCTTTCAGCCGGAAACCTGGGATTTTGATTTCGGGGAGGAATTTACCGAAGAGGTGGAGGATGAGATAATAGAGTCGCTTAAGGACGACTTTGTGGAGGGACTCACTCTTCTCGGAGGAGAGCCCTTTGAGCCTTCCAATCAGAAGGTTCTCAGACCCTTCCTTCAGAGGGTGCGTAAAGAAGTACCGGAGAAAGACATATGGTCCTTCTCAGGCTACACCTGGGAGGAACTTATCGATCCGGAAAACAGGCGATGTCACACCGCGGATACCCTGCCCATATTAAATATGCTGGATGTTCTGGTGGACGGCGAGTTTCATATTGAGGAGAAAAATCTGGGCCTTCGCTTCCGGGGAAGCGCCAACCAGCGGGTACTGGACGTGAAAAGATCGCTCGAGTCAGGTGAGGCTGTGCTGTCGAAGTACAATGACAGGGAGAAGATCGGCGCCCCGTTGTCCTGAGGAGCGCAGCGGAATTCAAATTGTACTTATTTTAGTGCAAAAATATTATTAAAATTCCTAAAGTAAAAGGAAAAAAGTCCGATAAACTAATTGTAAACGGAAATAACTGCGGCACGGATGCTGCAGGAGCAAACGACAGGGAAAGGAGGAGTCGAAAATGCGCATAGATCCATTATCAACCATTCAGAACGTATACGGAACGCAGCCGAAAAGGAAGACGGCAGCCGTATCAAAGACGGGTTACGGAAGAGATGCTGTTGAAATATCAAGTCTCGGAAAGAGTTTTAATATAGCTAAGCAGGCCGTAAAGAATGCAGATGATATCCGTCTGGAGAAAACGGCTCCATTAAAGGAACAGATCAAGGCCGGCACGTATGATGTATCCGGCGAGAGCTTTGCTGATAAGCTCATGGAGAAGCTCGGACTCTGAGGTCCGGATCAATGAGAGGTAGTTTCAGTTGGCCAGTTTAATGGAAGAACTGATCCGCACATTAGAGGCGGAAGAAGAAAAATATAAGGACCTTCTCGAACTATCAAAAAAGAAAACCCCTGTCATTATAGAGGGGGACATTCAGAAACTTCAAAAAATCACGGATGAGGAACAGAAATTAGTCGACGAGGTATCCGCAATGGAGCAGAATCGGCTGACGGTGATGGGAGACATCGCCAATGTGCTTAACACGGATGTTGAGTCTTTGAAGCTTTCGTATCTCGAAGAGGTACTCGGGAAAAGACCAAAAGAACGCGAAGGCCTGGCCCGCGTTCACGACCGGCTCAAAGCCACAATCGGTGAGCTGATGGTGATCAATAACCAGAACCGCGAACTGATCCGTCAATCCCTGGACATGATTGATTTTAATCTGTCGCTGGCGAAGGCCATGAGGACAGCACCGGAAACGGGAAATTACACGAAGAACGCTGCAAATGCGGGAAGCGTGCTTGGAAGTGCTCAGGGCGGCTTTGATGCCAAACAGTAAAGGCGTAATGCCGGAAAGGACTGTTTTAAGGTGATCATATGCCGCTTATGAGCGCTCTTTATGTTGGGGCATCGGGTTTACAGACAAGCCAGAATGCGCTCAATACAACAGCACATAACCTTGCAAACGTAAATACCACAGGATATACGAGACAGCAGGTATATCAGGGCAACAGGGAGCTTATCAAGATAGGCGAGTCTTACAATAATACCCTGCAGGCCGGTCTCGGAGTGGCATATACGGATGTACGTGCTGTAAGGGACGAGTTTCTCGATACCCAGTTCAGGACAGAATCAGGCAGATCTGCCTATTATTCCACAAGCTATGAAGTAGTACAGGAAATCAATACCCTGTTCGGCGAGACGGAGGGAACGGAATTTCAGACCTCTCTTCAGAATCTGCGTGATTCTCTGGAGAATCTGGCAAAATCTCCGGCGGATGCCACGGTACAGGCGGCTCTTGTCAGCACCGCATCCCAGTTCCTGGACAGAGCCAATGCTGTATATACCGACCTGCAGACCTATCAGGGAAACCTGAATCAGCAGATAAAGGATCAGGTCGACAAGATAAATGAATACGCAGAGAATATTGCAAAGCTCAATCTGGAGATCACCAAGTATGAGGTTACCGGAATAGAGAGCCCGAACGACCTCCGTGATGCAAGGGATCAGCTTCTGGATGAGCTTTCCGCCTACGGAAAGATCACCTACAGGGAGGATCTCTACGGCCGGGTGAAGGTGTTCTTCGAGGGTGTTACCCTGGTGGATGAGGATACTACCAATCCTATGGAGGCAAAGGTCTTAAGCGGAGACGAGGACAACGGCTTTGTGACTCCGGTATGGACACGTTACAATGACCAGGCGGTCTTCAATGACATTCAGCCCATAAATGCAGACATAGGTTCGGATAACGGCTCGCTGAAGGCTCTGTATTTCTCAAGGGGAAATCAGTACGGAACCTGGAGGGATATACAGCCGGAGACATATGATAAGACTTTGAATCCGGATTCCAGGTATGATGCATATTACGAGCCTGGAAAGACCTCCTTTACGGGACCTCAGGATTTCAATATTTCCGAGATACAGGCCGAGTTTGACAATCTGATCCATAATATCGTCACTAAAATCAACGATATCCTTACAGATAATAATACTAACAAGTCTCCTGAGCTTTTTACCAGGATAACGACACATAATACTGAGACAAAGTCGGATTATACCACCGATATGCCCAGCAGTGCTGTGGAGGCAATAGAGCTGGACAAGAGCATTGACGGCAAGAGCCATATAAATGCCACCTATACCACCGCGAACCTTATGATCAATAAGGATCTTCTGAGACAGCCCACTCTTATTTCTAACGGCTTCTTAAAGAGTGACCAGACTGTGGATTATGATAAAGCCAAGGAGCTTGCGGATCTCTTCACTACGGAGAAGAGTACGCTGAATCCCAATACGGTCACACAATTCGCATTTGAAGACTACTATATAGAGATCGTTAACCAGTATGCAAATGTGGGGAATACCTACAGAAGCCTGACCCAGGGACAGGAAGCTGCGGTGCTTTCCATAGAGAACTCAAGACAGCAGGTGGTGGGTGTTTCGGATAATGAAGAACTCACGAAGATGATAAGGTTCCAGAACGCATATAACGCCAGCAGCCGTTATATAAATACCGTAAACAGCATGCTGGACACACTGCTCACGTCACTTACCTGAGTCACTTACCTGACGCCGGAAGATCCTTCGGGCTGACGCCCTAACAGTTGTCATTCTGAGCGAAGCGAAGGATCTTAGACAGGAGGAAATATGGGTACATCACAATTTTTCGGTCTTATGATCGGATACTCCGGATTAACTGCATATCAGGCCGCTGAAAACACGGTGGCAAATAACGTTGCAAACGTCGAGACCGAGGGTTATACAAAGCAGTATACCGCCAGAAAAGCTTCGGATGCTCTCCGTACCTACACCTCCTACGGCATGCAGGGGACAGGTGTTACGGTGACCGGGATTGAGCAGTCCAGAAATCTTTTCCTGGACAGCAAATACCGTGCCAATGAAGCTGACGTGGGTCGTTATGAGACTCATGAGAGCCATATGATAAGGATAGAGAAGTATTTTGAGGACAGCAGCACCGTAAACGGCTTTTCTACGATCTACAATAAATTCAACGCGGCTCTGGAGGAGCTCGACAAGAACCCGGGGCAGACCTCGACAAGAACCGCATTTCTGGGAGCTGCCCAGACAATGGCAGAGTATTTCAGAAATATGTCCGCAAACCTTAAGGCGGAGCAGGAATCCATAAACGGTGAAGTAAAGACCACGGTTGAGAGGATAAACACCATAGCGGAGGAAATAGCCGCGCTGAATAAGCAGATAAACCTCATAGAGCTTTCCGGACCTAAGGCTAATGAACTTCGTGATAAGCGGGCTCTTTTGGTGGATGAGCTTTCAAAGATAGTTGACGTGGAGGTGTCTGAGGTACCTGTCCTTAATGAGGCTGATAATAATAAGCCCACCGGGGCTAACCGTTTTACCGTGAAGATCAGTAACGGAAATACTCTGGTAAGCAACTACGACTTCAACACCCTGGAGCTTATCGGACGCAAGCCGGAGGAAAGATACCATCAGTCCGATGCTGACGGTCTTTACGATATCCGATGGAAGGAGACCCTTTCCCCTTTTAATCCGCTGGCAGATAACCTCTCGGGAAGCCTGAAGGCACTTATGGAGCTCAGAGACGGGAATAATAATGAGAACCTGAGCGGCGTTAAATCAGCCCAATATCCAAATGACGGGTTTAAGGGATATGACGCAGTGGAAAACAGTGTAACGTTTCAGACCAGCACCGTAAAAGCAGACAACCTGGAGGAAGCGCTTTCCAAGTTCAATATACCTCAGAGCGGAACGATCAACGTAAGCGGAATAAATTATACCTATTCTGATTGGAGTGTTGAAGGCAAAAAAAACGGGGATGCTTATGAACTGACACTTGTATTCAAAAATATAGTCAATGACACAGGAAGCAAAGGTCTGAAAATAACTCCGGCCGTAGGAGCAGGTGTGGAGATCGGGTCAGCCGTGGATTACCAGGGAATACCTTATTACCAGAGCCAGATGAACCAGTGGGTACGCCAGTTTGCTTACAGATTCAATAAGATTGAGAAAACCGGACAGGATCTGAACGGCGACAATATGACCACTTCTTTCTTCCAATGGAAGGATGAGAGTAAGAGCGGTCTTCAGGAGTTTGATGAGGATTACGGCAATCCGGAAAAATTCGATACAGCCGAGCGTACCACCGCAGGACCGTACCATTACTATTTCCTTACGGGGGAAAACCTTTTTGTAAATGAGAATATCATAAAGGATCCACGGCTTATGAGTACAACGGCAAAGGACGGAGATGTGGATACGGATGCGTCTGATGTGGTGGATGAGCTCTTAAAGATAAAGGACAATAAATCGGTAATGGAGTTCAGGGGCTGTACCTCCGCAGAATTCCTGACCTGTATCCTTTCGGATATCTCACTTAACTCAATGAGTGCAAAGACCTTCAAGACAAACAGCGGAAATATCAGGGCTGCGATCCAGAGCCAGAAGGATTCCGTATCCTCAGTCGATGATGATGAAGAGGCGCTGGACCTTGTGAAATTCCAGAATGCGTATAATCTGAATGCCAAGGTGATCCAGACAATGACAGAGATCTATGACAGACTGATACTTCAGACGGGTGTATGACGGTAGTGTCATCCTGAGGGCGTCAGCCCGAGGGATCTTTCATCCTCTGCAACCAACATCTTTTCGCTATCACTAAAAGATGTCGCCGCGACATCAGTCCTTCAGACTGACGTCAAATCCTGAGGGCGAAGCCCGAAGGATCTTCCATAAACAGGAGAAGAAAACACATGCGTATCACAAACCAGATGATGGACAACGTGTCCGTATACAATCTCAATACAAACAAGGCTCTTCTTGACGATCTGAATAACCAGATGTCCACAAGGAAGAAAATAAACGATCCCACAAAGGATCCGGTGACTGCCGTATCTTCCTTGAGATACAGGGGAAGCCTCTCCGAGTATACCCAGTATCTTGGAAAGAACGTGACCGATGCAGCCAGCTGGACAGACAGCACCCGTGCAGCCATAGATACCGCGAAGGAGCTTATGCGTTCCCTGAAGGCCGAGTATACTTCGGCGTCGAACGGAACAAATGAGAATACTGACAGGTGGACTTACTACGACAACATGGTCAATGTGGTGAATGAGTATTTCTCCGTAGGCGATACCACCAACGAGAACCGATACCTCTTCAGCGGTGCACGGACCGGGGACAGCCTGACCTTCAGTGAAAAAGATTTTTCCGACAGGGCAAAGAAGGCAAACGCAGACACCGGCGTGAATGCAAAATACGATTATGTTGCAATTAAGGAACTGTTCGAGCTGAACGACATAGAAAGCTATTCATATACCGTAAAGGTGGATGACAGCGGAAATGCTCTGGGATCAAGCGGGATTACGAATGATGACATCACGAAAGTGACCGATACGACAGACGAGACACGGATACAGAACGTAAATATATTCAGGCTGAGGCTTTCATATGAAAACCTTGATTCTGATCAGACGTATTACAGCGAAAACAGTACCACCAAGGCAATAGAGCCTGACAGTACAAAGAGCTATAAGCTTGAATTTTCGGATGGAACTTCCTTTGAGGTGGAGCTGATAGCTTCGGATTCCGAGAAAAGCGAAGCTGATTTTACCGGAGCGAATGCGAATAAGATCTATCTTAATACGACAACCGGAAATCTGCTGTTCGGGACAGAGAGGCAGGAAGAAATATCAGAGAAGCTCGCATCGGGGGTTACAGCCTCCTTTAAGTATAATAAGACCGGTGACAGCTGGAAGGAGACGGACGCAAAACCCGAGCACTATTTTGAGTGCTATGACATAGGACTCGGAAAGGGAGCGGACTTTGCGATCAAGTACCAGAATTCCGTTGATCCATCCGGAGGAGAGCTGCTCAGCTATCGCCAGGAGATCAATTACAATGTCGGTGAGGGAATGCAGGTACGGGTAAATTCCAATGCCGACCATGTTTTCACCCTGGATGCCCGCCGTGACCTTAATGAGCTAAGGAACGCCCTTACCTCCTGGGATGCTGCCAAAGAGAAGGTTGCAAGGCTGAAGGAGATGCAGGATGACAAGATGAAATATGATTCTGTTGCCCAGGAAAAGATAACCTATCTTCTCCGGGCTGCGGAAAAGGAAACGGAATATGCCAAGGAGAAGGTGGACACTATGCTGAGTAACGGCATAACAAGGTCGGGAAATTACTTTGATGTCGTAAACCTTGCCGGCACGGAAATGGGAACCTCCATCAACAGACTGAATCTCATAAGAAACCGTCTGACCGAGCATCAGTCAACCACCACAGCCCAGGCCTCGGATAATGAGAATATCGACATCTCCACCCTTGCCGTGGAGGTAAATGCTGCCACACTGTCCTTTGGCGCGGCGTTGCAGGTAACAGGTAAGATAAGCCAGCAGTCCCTTGTAAACTTATTATAAAACAGACTAAGATTTTCCGCGGCTGTGCCGATATATATAGCAGATGCTAAACCGGCACGGCCGTTTTCATCATAATATACGGGTTTCACGGAAGAAACCTTACTTTCCTGAATGGATTCAGGGTCTGAAGTGCTGATATCAAAGCTCCGCATTTGTCATTCTGAGCGAAGCGAAGAATCTTTACTTAAGAGCAGATCTTCCGGGAAAGGCACCCGGAATAATAAGGATCCGGGAGGTAGGTATATGCGAGTAACCCGTAAGATGATGAATGACAATTCCATATATAATATCAACGCCAACAAGGAGTATATGGACAAGGTCAATACCCAGATGGCCACGCAGAAGAAGTTTGTGGATCCTTCGGACGATCCGATAACTGCCATCCGGGCTCTCCGCTTCCAGAGTAATCTCTCTGAAGTTACCCAGTTTCTAGACAGGAATGTATCGGATGCCATAAGCTGGACAGAAAGCACGCAGACGTCCATTGACACAGCAAGAGAGCTTATGCGTTCCCTTAAGTCCGAATATACCTCCGCAGCAAACGGGACAAATGAAATAAAAGATCTCAGGATCTACTATCAGGATATGAAAAACCTGGTTGACGAGTATTATTCCATCGGAAATGCATCCAGTGAGGACAGGCATATTTTTACCGGATATCGTACCCAGGACAGTCTGACATTTACGGATGCGGACTTTGAGAACCGCCAGAGCTCAGTTCAGAACGGAAAGTACCAATATGTGGGAATAAAGGAAACCTTTGAGCTGGAAGATCTGGAGAGTTATTCATTTACAGTCTACAAGGATACGGGAACCAGCGGTATTACCGATGATCAGATAAACGACCTGCACACGTCTTATATAAATAATGTTAACGAGACGAAGGTGATCAGTCTGGAAAATATGTACCGGATGCGGCTTTCTTATGAGAACCTGGACAAGAATCAGACTGATTATGCAATAACATACAAGGATAAGGATGGTAAGGAGATCACTACGGATGTTCTGAAGCTTCAAATAACAGACAGCTCTACCACACCTCCGACATCGCTGTGGTCGGGCACTGTAGAGCAGATAAGCTCCGATCTGGATCTTATTGGGGAACTGACGGCAGATAATGAACTTCCGGATGATAAAATATATCTGAATACCACCACCGGAAACCTGATATTCGGGAAAAAAGTGCAGGCTGAGCTTAGTGAACAAATGTCAAAAGCCAAAACAAATGACAATATTGAGATTTCATTTCAGTATAATAAGAGTGAGTGGCTAAAGGGAGATGTCAAGCCGGAGTACTATTTTAACTGTGTCGATATAGGGATGGGTAATACCGATGATAAACGCATACTTTATAACGACCATGAACAGGCGATGAACTACCATATGGGCGACAGCCAGGATCTGAAGGTAAATGCCAATGCCTGTGATGTATTTACCCTTGATGCCCGCAGGGATCTGGATGAGATCTATGACTACCTGAATCTTATGGACAGTGCCCAGAGTAAGGTTGACCGTCTGACGGAAATGAAGAATAATACTACCAGATACTCATCGGATGAGGATCAGAGAACGATACAGGATCTTCTGGCAGCAGCCAATAAGGAACTGGAATATGCACTTAAGCGTGTCAATGAAGCCTTCAGCGCCGGCATTACAAGATCCGGAAAGTATTTCGACTTCGTCAATATGGCGGGAACGGAGATGGGAACAGCGGTAAAGCGTTTGGAGCTCATAAAAACAAGGCTTACCGAGGACAAGACCACGGTACAGACCCAGACCTCAAATAATGAGAATATCGATCTGTCCACTCTCACGGTAGATCTAAGTGAGGCAACGCTTTCCTATAACGCGGCGTTGCAGGTGACGGGCAAGATCAGCCAGCAGACACTGGTGAGCTTTATATAAGAGAAGTGAAGACGATGAGTCATAATAATTATAAATATAGAGGAGGATATTAAAGCATGGAAGTGAACACCAGATTATTTGGAGAGATTACCATCGATGATGAAAAGATCATTGAATTTCCGGGAGGAATAGTTGGTTTTCCGGATCTGAATAAATTTGCCATTGTGCATGATTCGGAAAAGACCGACGGTTCATCCTTAAGCTTTTTGCTTTCTTTGGACGAGCCTGCTTTTGCAATGCCCGTAATGGATCCCCATATAGTCAAGGCCGACTATAATCCTATGGTGGAGGATGACCTTCTTATCCCGCTGGGAGAGCTTACCCCCGAGGATACTATAGTCCTTGTTACCGTAACGGTTCCAAGGGGAGAGATAGAAAAGATGACGGTAAACCTTATGGCTCCTGTTATCATCAATGCAAAGACCAGAAAGGGAGCCCAGGTGATACTTACCGAGGACGGTTATGATATTCACTTCCCTATTTACGAGATCCTGTCTGCCGCAAAGGAGGGAAAATAAATGCTTACCTTATCCAGAAAAAAGGGTGAATCCCTTGTGATCAACAATAATATAGAAGTAACAATACTGGATATCCGCGGTGATCAGATAAAGGTAGGTATCGCGGCACCGAAGGAGGTTCCGGTGTACAGGAAGGAGATCTTCCTCGAGATCCAGGAGTCAAATAAGAATGCTATGAACCTTGACGGTATGGAGGCTTTAAAAAATCTTTTTTAAGCCCTAAGTTTTTTTGTATGTTCATCCGATAATACTAGTGTAGAGCTCCTGGGACAGCGCTGTGATCCGGAAACATGGCGGAAACGGGAACGACACGAGGACACATGGAGGTGTAGAAATGGCTTCAATCAACAGTATTAACAACACAATTTCACAGACGGCAGGTTACGGATCGGGCGCACCCGAACCGTCACAGAGCAGTGTTGCCATAACTCCTGCCGAAGGAACGGATTCCGTAAAGAAGATCGTGCATGAAGCTCCCGAGTCACATGACGAGAAGGAACAGGATCAGTCGAAATCATCGGGCTCCAACAATCTGGAGAACATACAGGAAGCCCTCGGCAACAGCAAGACTGCCAGTGAAGAGATAAAGAAGGCAGTGGAAAAGATCAATGAGAAAATGATCTCACACTCCGAGGCTATTTTCGGAATTCACGACAAGACAAACAGAGTAACTATAAAGATCGTTGACAAGGATACCAAGGAAGTGATAAAAGAGCTTCCTCCCGAGAAGACTCTGGATATGCTTGCAAGGGTATGGGAGATGGCAGGTATCCTTATCGATGAGAAGCGCTGACGAAAGATGAGGTGAAATTATGGGTACAGACCGTATCAGAATGAGCGGACTTGTGAGCGGACTTGATACAGAGACCATAGTGCAGGCCCTTGTTTCGGCAGCCAGCTACAAGACCACGAAATTAAAGAATACGCAGACCAAGCTCGAATGGAAGCAGGAGATCTGGAAGAGCCTGAACTCCGAGGTATATTCTCTTTACACCGGAAAGCTTGACAATCTCCGCTATGAAGGAAATTACAATGCCAAGAAGGCCACGCTGGACAATGATATCGCCACCGTAACGGCAGATAATAATGCGGTTCTCGGCTCCCAGACCCTGGAGGTACACCAGATGGCCACATCGGGATACCTGACAGGCGCATCCTTTACAACAAAGGAGGGCGGATCGGTAAGCTCATCTTCTCTCTTCGGAGATATCGTAAAGGACAGCGATTATACCACAGAGGAAAAAAACCAGCTTGCGGCTGAAGGCATAAATATCAAGGTCAGAGTTGGAAAAAATGCTGAAGCCAAGGATATCAACATAAGACTTGATGATTCCATGGATGCGATCGCTGACAAGTTTTCAAAGCTTGGTCTCAATGCAAATTTCGACGCGAAAACGGGCAGATTCTTCATCGCCTCCAAAGCGTCCGGGGAAGATGCGAACTTTGAGATCGATTATGCCGCATCCGGCGAAAGCGGACAGAAGATCCTCAAAAATCTGGGACTTGCCTATTCTATCGATGAAGAAACAGGAGCATACGGGGCGGTTGACGGAGTTACAAACGGTCCGGTAAAGATCAAGGGACAGAATGCAAAGATAAGACTTAACGGAGCTGATTTCGAATCATCGTCCAATACCTTCAGTGTAAACGGACTGAATATAACCGTTAAGGGGATATCCGAAAAGGATCCTTCAGATCCCACGAAGTTCAAGGCTTCGACCATAACCACCAGCGTGGATGTGGATACGATATATGATTCCATAAAGGACTTCTTCAAAACCTATAATGAGCTCATCAAAAAGATGGATACTTATTATAATGCGAAGGCCAACAGGGATTATGACGTTCTTTCGGAGGACGAAAAGGAAGCCATGTCCGATGAAGAAGTGGAGAAGTGGGAAAAGACCATTAAGGATTCTCTGCTTCGTAAGGATGACAACCTGAGCAATCTTATCAATCTCTTTAAGGACGGCCTGTCAAAGAACATTAATCTGTCGGATGCAAACGGAAACACGACTTCCTACAGTCTGTCATCCTTCGGGATAAATACACTCGGATACTTTGAGGCGGGAGAGAATGAGCATGGTCTTTACCATATAGACGGCGATTCGGATGATGAGAGCACAAAGAGCAAAGATGACTCGCTGAAAAAGATGATAGCTTCCAATCCCGAAGCGGTGAGCGGATTTTTCTCACAGCTCTTCAAGGGAATGTATCAGGGTCTGAATAAGGAAATGAGATTCATAGAAGAGACCCGTTCAGCAATGAAGGTATATGATGATAAGGTTCTTCAGAAGGAGTATGACAGGCTTACAAGCGATATCAAGAAGCAGGAAGAAAAAGTGACCGAGATGGAGGATCATTATTACAGCAAGTTTACGGCAATGGAAAAGGCGCTTTCGAAGATGAACGCCCAGAGCAGCTCGTTTGCGTCAATGCTTGGACAGTAATAAATACACGGATGTATTCCGAAGACAGCTTAAAACCAGGAGGACAGGGATATGTTATCAGCCAATGCTTATGCACAGTACAACAGAAACAAAATTTTAACGGCTTCGCCGGCGGAGCTGACGCTTATGCTCTATGACGGCTGCATCAAATTCATCAACATCGCTATGATGGGCATAGATGAAAAGGATATAGCCAAGGCAAATACCAACATCAAAAAGGCGGAAAGGATCATACTTGAGCTTCAGTCCACGTTGAATGAAAAATATGAGGTTGCAAAGGACTTCAACGCTGTATACTCTTATGTGAAGAGGAGGCTTCTGGAGGCTAACCTTTCAAAGGACAAGGAGATCCTGGAGGAATGTGCGGGTCATATGCGTACTATGAGGGATACCTGGAAAGAGGTAATGAAGGCCGCACACGTTAATGAAAGAGCAGTTAAACAGGCATAAAGCATGAAAAATTCCTATGTAAATATCCTGATAGAGAGCCTTAAGGAAAAGAATGACGTTCTGGATGAGATAGCCGCGGCAGATGCGCTTCAGGCGGAGCTTTTCAAGGCTGAGGAGCCTGATCTCGATGCCATACGAAAAAGTCAGGACAGGATCGGTGAGCTCGCGGAGAAGCTTGATAAGCTTAATGAAGGCTTTGAGTCCGTATACGAAAGGGTCAGAGGGGAGCTGAAGAATAATAAGGAACTGTATCGTGATGAGATAATCACTATGCAGGAGCTGATATCTACGATCACCGGAAAATCCGTGAAGATAGAGGCAGAGCAGAGCCGGAACAGGGCAAATGCCGAGCGGTTTTTCAAAGATAGGAAGGACAGCCTTAAGGGGCAGAGAAATACTGTGCAGAAGATCAATATCTATGCAAACCAGATGCATAATGTGGTACCCAGAGGACAGATAGATGCAACCTTTCTGGATAAAAAGAAATAAATGCTGTGGAATACATTTTCCGAAAAGACCCGTCAGTGGCGGGTCTTTTTTTGGTTGTGCGCGCCATGGTGTTTTGAATAGTTACGATTTTCGAACAGTTACCAGATCACCATAAATATGATATACTGTTCTGGACTTTTTAGAGAACGGAGATTTACGATAATGGCAAGTAAAGCAAAACAGACTGCCCAGGAGTTTTTATCACACCGCTTTGTTAAGGAGATACTGGGAGTCTTTCTTTTTCTGATATTTGTGATCTATCCCCTGTATTATGAGGATGCATACTACAATATGGGAGACGCCAAGTGGAACTTCTTCAGGACCGTGACCTACTACATTAACGGGCCGATGATCAAGATCCCTACCTTCCTTGTGTTTCTCCTGTTGTTTTTTCTATGGTATCAGATAGATCTGATCCGTTCAAAACGCATTGCTGAATTCTGGAAAAAGAATGTGACCATTACGGATAAATTTGTTCTGTTTTATCTGGTGGCATGTCTTATTTCAACTGTGCTGTCCCCTGACAAGGAAACGGTGATATGGGGCTACGACGGCTGGTATATGGGAATGATCGCGCAGTTTGCCTTCTGTGCCCTGTACTTTTTCGTTTCGCGCTTTTGGCGCTGGGATGACATAATGATCGCCTTTTACCTTCTCTCTTCCACCATCGTAAATCTGCTCGGAGTATTGAACAGATTCCATATAGATCCCCTGAATATGTATGACGGGCTGGATGAATATTATCTCACGCTGTTTTTGTCCACCCTGGGACAGTCTACCTGGTACTCGAGCTATGTAATGATCTTTTTCCCGATAGGGGTCTTCATGTACTGGTATGCGGAGAAGAAGTGGGTCAGGAAGCTGACATTTGCATATATGGTCATAGGCTTTATGACCGCGATGGTGCAGGATTCAGACAGCGCCCTGTTTGCGCTGTATGCAAGCCTTTTAACACTGTTCTCATTCTCCTTCAGGGAGAATAAATATATGAAGAGGTTTATGGAGATCATTTTGACTATGCTCCTTTCCTGGAGGGTCATCGGCTTTCTCCGTATGGCTTTTCCAGAGAAGGCTGTGCCTCTAGGAGGTATAATGACCTATGCGGGCAGCGGTGCGCTTCTCTGGATTCCAATAATCTTTCTTGTTGTTTTGTATGTGCTCTTTGTCAAAATGGACAAGAAGGGCAAGGTGGATATTACTTCATTTACATACATCAGGACTGCAGCCTATATACTTACGGTTGTGGCGGTTCTGCTGGCTGTTGTATATATCTTTTTGAATACAAAGAAGCTTCTGCCGCCGTCAATGAGCTCGGACAGCTGGTATCTTGTATTTGATGAATTCTGGGGAAATAACAGGGGAAGCTCCTGGATGGTGACTCTGGATTCAATCCGGCAGACTGTATTTCTGGAGCCGGTCAGGTTTATTTTCGGAGCGGGTCCGGACTGCTTCTATGATACGGTCTATAAATATCATGGCGAAGAGCTTATAGCAAAGTGGGGCGAAAACACGGTTCTTACCTGTGCCCACAATGAATGGATGTGTCAGATAGTAAATACCGGAATCGTGGGCGGTATTGCTTATATCGGTATTTTTATCAGTGCGTTTGTAACCTTTATAAAGAAGTCCGATAAGATACCGGAGCTCATAGCCCCGGCAATGTGTATCGCAGCATATTTCTGGCATAATTTCTTCTGCTACCAGCAGATAATCTGTACGCCGATAATCTTTATCATAATAGGGGCGGGTATCAGTATTGTCAGAACAGGCGGATTGAGGGCAATATACGAGGCGGATTAAAGGAACAACAAAGAATTTCGGAGGAAGAGGGCAATGTATGATTATCTTATAGTCGGAACAGGATTATACGGTGCGGTTTTTGCGGCAGAAGCAGCGAAAAAGGGAAAGAGCTGTCTTGCCATAGAAAGACGGAACCATATTGGCGGAAATATATACACGGAAGAAAGCCATGGCATAAACATCCATAAATACGGGCCTCACATCTTCCATACGGACAGTGACGAGGCGTGGGATTATGTAAACCGACTGGCGGATTTTAACCGTTATACCAATACTCCGGTTGCGAGATACGGGGAGGAGCTTTATAATCTTCCATTCAATATGAATACCTTCCATGCTCTCTGGGGAGTGAAGACTCCCGGTGAGGCAAAGGAAATACTGGAGGCACAGACAAGAGAAGCCAGGGACAGGATAGGAGATGATCCGAAGAATCTGGAGGAACAGGCTCTTATTCTGGCGGGAAAGGATATTTATGAAAAGCTTATCAAGGGCTATACCGAGAAGCAGTGGGGACACCGCGCCTCGGAGCTTCCGAGTTTTATCATAAAGAGGCTTCCCTTCCGGTTTTCATACGACAATAATTATTTCAACGACCGTTATCAGGGAATTCCGATAGGAGGCTATACTCCTATAATTGAAAAGCTTTTTGAAGGGGTTGAGGTACGCCTTAATACCGACTTTTTTGAATCAAAGGAGGAGCTCCTTAAGGAGGCGGAAAAGGTGGTATTTACGGGACAGATAGATGCCTATTTCGATTTCTGCTACGGTCCTCTCGAATACAGGAGCCTGAGGTTTGAGACTGAGGTTCTTGATACGGACAACTTCCAGGGATCCGCAATAGTGAATTACACCGAATACGAGGTTCCATATACCAGGATAATAGAACACAAGCACTTTGAGGAATTCGGTTCGTATGAAAAGAAGTCGGAGCCGGGGAAGACGGTCATAACCCGGGAATATCCCGCGACCTGGAAAAAGGGAGATGAACCCTATTATCCTGTTAATAATGATGAAAATAACGCCCTGTATGAGAAATATAAAAAACTTGCCGGGGAATCCGGTATATTCTTCGGAGGACGCCTCGGCAAGTATAAGTACTATGATATGGATGATGTGATACTGGACGCGCTGGAAGACACCAGAGCGATACTGTAAAAAAGTCATCCTGAGCGTCAGCGAAGGATCTTCTTAGCCTTGCTCAGAATGACACTATATTACAGGCATCAGCAGTAGCTCGAAAACAGCATTCCGCTGTACATGCTGGTAACATAAGGATTCGGGAAATTCTTTCCCGGATTCTTGTATGCTACAACGACCTGATCCGCATATTTCATAGGATTCAGGGAAATCTCATTACTCTTCCGGGTAAGGGCATTTGTGAATTTCTGTATGGCTGAGAGGCTTTCCTTCGGATCTGCCTCCGATGCCGAGCTCATAAGGAGCTTGCTGTCTACCGACAGTGTTCCGTCTTCCTGCAATGCAAGTCCTACTGCATCAAGAGCATTCGCATAACTCCCCGCAAGTGTAGACATTTCATACATGAATTTTCCGGAACGGCCGTAGCTGTTGGTGTATTCCGCAGCCTTCCTGATAAAGTCATTATATGCTCCCGCCAGATTATTAATATTTTCCGTAAGTGCATCCAGATCAGTCTTCAACCCGATATGCACGGGACTTCCTTCCTCTGTCAATCCCTTCAGATTCAGCTCAAAGGATTTATCTACGGTAAAATTATTGGAAAAGGCATTGTGCGTCTTGCCGTTTATGGTGAAGGCAGCGTTTGAAGGATAATGGGAAACATTGTTGATACCGAAATAATCCACAGCTCCCTTTGTCCTGCTTGTATTCTCATCCGAAACAACGAAATTAAGCCCGTCCGCGCCTCTGATACCGGTGGTGCTGCTCTCTATACGAAGGGCACTGCTTCCCTCACCGGGAATAACGGAGGCATTCAGACCAATATTTGCATGGCTTATGAGCCTGGCGATACGGCTCTGAATATCCGCATTATTGTCTCCGTCCTCAATGCTGAACTGGAACTCGTAATCGGTATCATTCACATTGATATCGAAGGAATAATTGCCGGACTCCATGCCCATCTCATTATCCGGAAGGAAGGATCCTATATTAACCTGATTTGATGCAAGCTCCTCAACACTGATGTCAAAGGAGGGAGCGTCATCTATCGTATCATCGGGTCCGATGTACTTTGCCTCAACCAGATCGGCGTCGCTTGATGATGCAATTTTCTTATCAAGGATGCTGGAGGAATAATCCGAGCTTAAGGAGGAGATGGTATTTTTCAGCTCGCGGGCATCTTCTTTTAAATTGACCGCAAACTTCTGCGATTCCCCGCTTTCGTCCATCAGAAAGAGAGGTGCATCTTCGTTCTGTTTAACGATGGATTTATAAACAGATTTCAGCTCATCACGCTTATGGGAATCATAGCGCGAGGATTTCGGCGCATATGACGTCAGAATATTCGAATAGATGTTGCTTACTGTGAAAGCTGACATATCGGATCCCTCCTTTCTGCATTATTCCCTTCCCTGGGAACTGCGGTTCCGTCCGCAGTACGTAATCTTATCCATAACAGAATATATATCAGCGGATATAGTACCCCTATTTATAAAGCTATTTATACAAACATAATTTAACACAAAAATGTCAAGAAAACAACAGCTTTCCTGACATTTTCGGTCTTACATATTGTTCTTTTTTAAATACATTATTTCACAAACAGATCTCTGGGATTACTTCACAAACAGATCTCTGTACCAGCTGAGAGCATTGAGGTATGCATTATAAACCGTATCCATATCGATATCATCAACTACCATCCGACGGCAGACCTCGATAAAGTCGGCATTTTCATAGAGGCGGACAAAGTCTAGAACCGGAGCCAGTTCGCCCTTTCCGTTGATCAGTGCATCATTGATGTTCTTTGCCACATGGAGCATTTTCAGTGCTTCATCCATAGGCTTGTCAAGCATAATATCGACACAGGAAAACAATCCGGTAAGGAAAAGCTCGGAGGAAAAACCTGCAATATTAAATACCGGAGCAAGATTTTCCGCAAACTTTGCACGAACCATGGACATCCTTGTGATCTCACTGGGCTTGTCGGCACAAAGCTCCTTGGTGACTGCCGTATTGATCCAGCGCTTGAGCTCTTTCTGACCCAGCATTGCAGCCGCGTGGCGGACGGAGGTGATCTCCGAATTGATCGCAATATGGTTGACTATTTCCAGAAGGGAGATAACGAGTCCGGCATCTCTTCCGATAACATCCGCGGCGTCGGTCAGATCGAAATCAGGGGCATTCACCACATTCAGCAGTTCAATATAGTTGATCTTTAAGGGATTGACTTCCTTCTCATTGCTGGTTACCGGCATCCTGAAGAATTCACCCTCGTAAAGGTCATATTTGCCATCGGCACTCAGGGTTTGATATTCGTCCTGACTGTTTACATTTACTGCTATGAGCTTCATGTCGGGATAGAGCTTATTGAAATAGATCTTTGCTTTTGATATCACTATTTTTTTGTGATCCAGAAGCACATAATCACATTCCGTAAGGATGGGCCGGTATGCCTCGAACATATCCACCGTAAGCTTTCTGATGGCGAAACGGAAGCCTTCCCCTCTCAAAAGCTTTATCCTTTTGACGTAATCCTCGTCGGGGGTTATGGAATTGTCCATCAGGAGAACCACCCGGTTTCTCGGAACCGTACACTGTGAAACAATATCCGCAAAGATATTGATATTATCCACAGGAACAAAAACCTGCTTCTCCTCGTTCAGCACGGCAGTGCCCATACTGCCAACAACTTCAAGACCCGATATCCTTCCGACACCGTCGTACTTTGCGGCAACAGCCATGTCCGGATTTAAGAAAGGATTCTCCTTTTCAGAGAATACAGAATAGGCCTTTACGATCATTTTTTCATTAAAAAGAGGCATAAGTGCAGCAAGCATAATGATCTCCCTTCGCACAAAATACTTAAATTTGTAATTATTATACAATATTTTTGTAGATTTTGCATTATTTTCTTGATACAAATGATTCGGAATGTCAAAAGTATTCCCAAATGTGATACAATTCTGCCTGTATGGCAGAATCGACACGATGGTACAAACTGGATAACGCGGCAAAGATAGTGCCTTCACAGGCCAGAGGCGCCGATACCAGGGTATTCCGCCTCACCGCCGTATTGAAGGAGAATGTGGATAAGGAGATACTGGAGCAGGCTCTGGACGAGGTGGCTCCGGAATTTCCGATCTTTAATGTTGTCCTGAAAAGAGGGATATTCTGGTATTATCTCGAGGACAGCGGTATTACCCCGGAGGTATCGGAGGAAGGGGAATTTCCACTGGAGGCTATTTATCATCCGGGACGGAGAGCTCTTCTTTACAGGGTAACCTATTTCAGGAAACGGATAAATCTGGAAGTGTTCCATGTCCTGGCGGATGGGACCGGTGCCTTTATGTTTTTGAAGCATCTGGTGGCGAAATATCTGGAGATCAGGCATTCTCTTCCGCTGACCCGCTTTGATGATGATATCTCTTCCATGCAGGAAAACAGCGCAGATGCCTTTGATACCTTTTATGAAAAAAGCGCGGATCTCGATCAGCTTAAGGATATGGGCTCGAACCGGGCCTGGCAGCTGAATGAGGAAAAGGATCCGAACCTGCGCTGTCATCTTATAGAGGGGGTTATCCCGGCGGACCAGTTCCTGAAGAAGGCCAAGGAATACGGAACCACGGTTGGAATACTGTGTGTGGCGGTTTATATTGAGGCTGCGATAAAGAGGATGACGGTACGGCAGAAAAAGAGACCTATAGTGGTGAGTGTTCCTGTAAATCTAAGGCAGTTCTACCAGTCCTTTACCGCCAGGAATTTTTTCAGTGTGATAAATATTTCTTTTGACGCCACGGAGTATAACGGGACAACGGAAAGCATCATTCCGGGTGTTAAGAGGGCGTTTGAGGAGCAGCTCTCAAAGGAAAAGATAAATGAGAATATGAATTCATATGCGGCGCTTGAGCACAATATCGCGGTCAAGATGATACCGCTCATTATCAAGGATATAGGTATATATCTTTTCAGTATAATGGCAAACCGCGGCGTCACCTGCACCATGTCAAATCTCGGAAGGATAAGCATGCCTCCGGGACTTGAGGAATACATAGATTATTTCAGCGCATTTATGGCGGCACCATCGGAGCAGATCTGCGTTTCGACCTTCGGAAACAGAATGGTCTTCGGCGAGGTAAGCCCATACACCACACATGGAGTAATGATGAATTTTTTCAGGATCATGAGCGGAATGGGTATTGACGTTGAAATATCCAGCAATGATTATGATGCCCGGGAAGGAGAGGCGGAAGATGCAGTACTGCCCGAAGTGCAGGGTTAATATACACGGGCAGAAAAAAGCCTGCCCTCTTTGCCAGAAAAAGCTGGAATACAAGGAAAGTGATGAAGGGAGCTTCCCTGTTTTTCCGGAGAGGAAGATATCCAGCGTAACCGTAATGAAGATACTTACCTTTATTCTGGCGGCTTTCTGTATCGTCACGGGGATGCTGGGCTTTATGATACCCGAAACGGATGCGGTGATAAGGATATGCCATATAGTGGCCTTCTTTATCTGGGGTGATGTTTTTGTCATAAATTACTTCAGATATAATGTGTTGAAAACCATTACCGTCGAGGCGCTGATCGTTATGATCGCGGTGATCGTGACCGACGCCCTGACAGGCTGGCACAGGTGGTCGGTGACCTGGGTCATCCCGAGCATTCTTTTGGTAATGATGATAGTTACGCTTGTCATATCGAAGGCTGCAAGGCTGCATGCCGACGAATTTATCTCATATCTTATACTGGATTCCGCTGCCGCGCTGATCCAGCTGATCTTCATAAAACTTGGAATGAACTGGTTCCCTTATCCCGCAATGATAATCGTGACGCTGTATCTTCTTCTGGATGCGGGTGTCGTGATATTCAACTTCGGGGATCTGATGAGTGCCATTGCGAGGAGGCTGAACCTGTGATCACCCCAGTCAGACCGGGAATACCCGTGGCACCGGAATTGAAGACGCGTCCCCGTTACAATACCTGGTACAGAGTCCCGAAGGAGGAGGGAATAACCGGAGACGGCGGTTCCTGGCATTTTTATCTTTCAAAGGGGCATGAGAGGAATCTTCTGATCTTTTTCGCAGGGGGCGGTGTTGCCTGGGACGCTTTCACCGCAGCCCATCCCACCGAGGCCGCGGGGGTGCTTAAAGGAGACCCGGGTTATTACTGGGCGAATCTCCGTCCGGTAACGGAATTTATGAATATCAATCAGGGCATCACCGAGAACCGCAATAAGCTGAATTACTTTTCCGACTGGAATATGGCGGTCATAACCTATTCAACGGGAGACTTCCATCTGGGAGACTGTGATTTTTATTATGACAGAAAGGATCCCGGAAAGGTAATGCATTTCAGGGGCTACAGGAATTTTTCCATCGCCCTTGAAGAGATAAAACGCCGTTTCCCTGAACCAGTGAAGCTGCTTATTGCGGGTGATTCTGCCGGAGGCTTCGGAGCTGCCGCACTGTCCGGCGAGATACTGAAGCACTATGACCCTGACAGGCACAGCGTTACTGTCTGCTCCGACAGTGCCCTTCTGCCATGGGACAAGTGGAAAAAGATCATGAGGAAGAGATGGAATACCCGGCCTGAAATATATGAGAGGATAGAGAGCAGCAATCCGGTGACTGACTGGTACAGGGCTCTTTATAAGGAATACGGGGACAGAATAAGATATCTTTTTACCTGCTCCTGCCGCGATGAGGTGCTTTCTGCGTACGGGAATGCCATTAAGGGAAATGATTATGTGAGTGATGCGGGTATACGCCTGGATTTCAGGGATGCCCTGAGGTCAATGGTATATGACCTTTCGGATATCACAGGCTCGTTCTGCTTCTTTCTCAATGATCTGCCGGTGCATACAGCCATCAGAAATCCGCTCTTCCGTTCGAGTCTGGTTGACGGGGTCAGCATGCATGAGTGGCTTAAATGTATGGTAAACGGCGAGCATTTCAGTGTGGGCATGGGATATCTCTCAAAGGATGGCGGAAGATGATGCGGAGCGCTTTACAAAAACAGGCAGAGTTGCTATAATCTCTCTGATTTGGACGGATCACAATGGGGCGATTCAGTATGGTCGCCCTGTTTTTCTTATATCTCAGACAGAGATGAACCCCAAAAAGCGCAGGCGGGGGCAGCAGATCAGTCCCGCGGGGCGAGACCTGAACATTGGGGATCTTCAGCCCGTTTTATGCAGGACTTAGAGTGATCCGGATCCGAAGTACCGGAAAAAGGAGGAGTGGATATGAAAAAGTTACTGAGTGTGTTACTGACGGTTATTATGGCAGCTTCACTGCTGGCAGGCTGCGGAAAGTCCGCATCCGGAGGATCGGGAGACGATACCTTCAAGATCGGAGTCATAGGCCCCCTTACGGGAGGCGCTGCGGCTTACGGTACTGCGGTACAGTATGCGGCAGAGATCGCTGTAGAAGAGATCAATGCGGCAGGCGGTATAAACGGTATGAAGGTCGAGATAAAGGCAGAGGACGACGAGCTTGACGCCCAGAAGTCTGTAAATGCGTACAACACCCTGAAGGACTGGGGAATGGACGTGCTGGTAGGCTCTGTTACCAGTGCCTGCTCCATTGCGGTTTCCGAAGAGACAAAGAACGACAATATGTTCCAGCTCTCTCCCTCGGGATCTGCTACGGAGTGTGTAAAATATGACAATGTATTCCGTGTATGCTTCTCGGATCCTGCTCAGGGAACGGCATCTGCCCAGTATATCGGGACAAAGGGTCTTGCTTCAAAGGTTGGCGTTATCTATGACAGCTCCGATGTGTATTCATCCGGAATCTATCAGAATTTTGCAACGGAAGCCGCAAACCAGGGCTTTGAGATAGTTTCCGCCGAGGCATTCACCGCTGACAGCAAGACTGATTTCTCGGTACAGATACAGAAGGCAAAGGATGCGGGTGCAGAGCTTGTATTCCTCCCTATATACTATACGGAAGCTTCCCTGATCCTTCAGCAGGCGGATAAAATGGGTTATAAGCCCATATTCTTCGGCTGTGACGGACTGGACGGAATCCTTGGTGTGGAGAATTTCGATACAGGTCTTGCAGAGGGCGCTATGCTGCTTACCCCCTTCGCGGCGGATGCAACAGACGAAAAGACACAGAAGTTTGTCAAAGCCTTTGAGGATAAGTACGGGATCACTCCGAACCAGTTCGGCGCGGATTCCTATGATGCGGTTTATGCCATAAAGGCGGCTGCCGAAAAGGAAGGCGTGAAGGCAGGAATGAGTGTTTCCGAAATATGCGAAGCACTGAAGAAGGGTATTACAGAGATAAGCCTTGACGGGCTTACGAGTACCGGGATGACCTGGGACAAGAGCGGAGAGCCCACAAAGGAGCCTAAGGCTGTTGTTATCCAGAACGGAGCATATGTCTCAGCACAGTGATGACAGGATATGAGTTTTCTTACTACTTTTGTAAACGGGCTTAGTCTCGGAAGCATATATGCGATAATAGCGCTTGGCTATACCATGGTTTACGGTATAGCCAAGATGCTTAATTTTGCCCACGGTGATTTTATTATGGTGGGCTGTTACATTATTTTTCTTTTTTCATCCAATCTTGGACTGCCGCCGTTTATCTCCATACTGATAGCCGTGGTACTTTGTACTGTTCTCGGTATCACAACGGAGAGAGTGGCATACAGACCCTTAAGAAATGCGGCGTCTCCTCTGGCGGTTCTTATCACGGCCATCGGAGTCAGCTATTTTCTGGAGAATCTTGCACTGCTCATTTTCGGGGCGGATACAAAGTCATTTTCCTCCGTTATTTCCTGGACGGGTCTATCCCTGTTTAACGGTGAGCTGCAGATACAGGGTATAACCATAGTGACCATCGTAGTGAGCCTTTTAATACTTCTTGTGCTCCAGCTTTTTGTGCATAAGACAAAGGAGGGTCAGGCGATGCTGGCTGTTTCCCAGGACAGGGGAGCGGCTATGCTTATGGGTATAGATGTAAACAAGACCATAACACTGACCTTCGCCATAGGCTCGGCACTTGCGGCGGTGGCGGGTGCTCTTCTGGCATCGGCCTATCCGTCACTTACTCCCTATACGGGGGCAATGCCGGGAATAAAGGCCTTTGTCGCAGCGGTGCTGGGGGGTATAGGCTCCATCCCGGGTGCTATGATAGGAGGCCTGGTTCTGGGAATAATCGAGATACTGAGCCGTACCTATATTTCTTCCCAGCTTGCGGATGCCATAGTATTCGGCATCCTTGTTGTGGTGCTCCTGGTGAAGCCTACCGGTATCCTGGGAAAGAAGATCCAGGAAAAGGTCTGAAGGGAGGAAAGAATGAAAAAGAAGATCAATATTTCCAAAACTTCATCACAGCGCCTGATAACCTATGGAATGGTCATTGCCGCCTGGATCATTCTGGAGATCTTTCTGCATACCGGCCTGATGTCCAGCCACCTGGAGGGACTTCTGGTTCCGATGGCCTACTATGCGATCGTGGCAGTGGGGCTGAATCTTTGTGTCGGGATACTGGGGGAGCTGTCTCTCGGACATGCGGGCTTTATGTGTGTCGGAGCCTTTTCCAGCGCGCTCTTTTCACTGCTGACCGTGGGGAAGATACCGGACGGACTGAGGTTCATTCTGGCTCTTTTTGTCGGAGTCCTGTTTTCCGCGCTTGTCGGTTTCCTTGTGGGGATACCGGTTCTCAGGCTGAACGGTGATTATCTCGCGATAGTGACCCTTGCTTTCGGAGAAATAATAAAGAATATTATAAATGCCCTCTATCTGGGAGTGGACTCCAAAGGTATCCATGTCTCCTTTGAGAGTCTGATGGCACTAAATATGGAGCCTGAGGGAACGGTACTCATAAACGGAGCCATGGGAGTTACCGGAACTCCGCATGATGCTAATTTCACCATAGCGGTGATACTTTTACTCTTTGCGCTGGTGATCGTACAGAACTTTATCGATTCAAAGGACGGCAGGGCGGTTATGTCAATAAGGGACAACAGGATAGCCGCGGAATCCATAGGGATACCCGTAACATCATACAAGATGCTGGCCTTTACGATCTCTGCAGCCGTGGCAGGTATGGCGGGAGTGGTATTCTCCCATAATATCGCAACGCTTCAGTCCACCAGCCAGTACTTCGGCTACAACGTATCCATAATGATACTGGTATACGTGGTTCTCGGGGGGATAGGAAGCATCAGGGGATCTGTTATCGCGGCTTCGGTGCTCTATCTTCTGCCTGAGCTCTTAAGAGGACTTAATAAATACAGGATGCTTATTTATTCCGTAGTGCTGATCGCCGTAATGATCGTAAACTGGGCTCCCGGAGTAATAGAAAAGAGAACGGAATTCTTTGACAGGATAAGAAAGGGGATAAAGAATGGCGCTGCTTGACGTAAAAGACTTAAGCATCACCTTTGGCGGTCTCCATGCGGTGGAAGAATTCAGCCTTTCTATCGAAAAGGGACAGCTGTACGGTCTCATCGGACCGAACGGTGCGGGAAAGACCACTGTTTTCAATCTCCTTACAGGGGTATATAAGCCGACTCAGGGCAGCATCATTCTGGACGGAAGGGATATCACCGGGCACTCTACGGAGGAGATCAATAAAGACGGAATAGCCAGAACCTTCCAGAATATCAGGCTTTTTCACAAGCTCTCAGTTATTGATAATGTTAAGACCGCACTTCACAGGGGATTTGAATATTCCACATTTGAAGCTATGTTTCATTGCGGCAGATATGCTTCCGTTGAGAGGGAGATGGAAAAGAAGGCAATAGAGATACTTAAGGTCTTTTCTCTCGATACAGTATCCTCTATCCTGTCGTCAAATCTGCCCTACGGACAGCAGAGGAAGCTGGAGATAGCAAGAGCCATGGCGACCGGACCGAAGATACTCCTTCTGGATGAACCGGCTGCGGGAATGAATCCCAATGAAACGGCAGAGCTTATGGAGACCATAAGCCTTATAAGAGACAGGTTCGGTATAACCATACTGCTTATTGAACATGATATGAAGCTGGTTTCAGGTATATGTGAACATCTTACCGTACTGAACTTCGGGAAGATCCTGGCCGAAGGTGATACGAAGGAAGTATTGTCGGATCCCGAAGTTATCAGGGCTTATCTTGGAGATGACGAATAAATGCTCTTAACCATAAAGAATCTAAGTGTATATTACGGAGTGATACAGGCGCTGAAGAAGATAAACTTCAGTGTGGACAGAGGAGAGATAGTGGCGCTGATCGGAGCCAACGGCGCCGGAAAGACCACTACGCTCCATACCATTTCCGGTCTGATAGACCCGAAGGAGGGAGAGATCCTTTTTGAGGGGAAGGATATAAGCCACATTCCCGGTCACCGGAGAGTGGCCATGGGTATAGCCCAGGTTCCGGAGGGGCGGAGGGTTTTCGCGGATATGACTGTGGAGGACAATCTCCGTATGGGAGCATATACCAGGAAGGACAGATCCGGGTATTCCGATACTCTGAATATGGTTTTTGACCGCTTTCCCAGACTGAAGGAGAGGAGAGGACAGCTTTCCGGAACCCTTTCGGGAGGAGAGCAGCAGATGCTCGCAATGGGCAGGGCTCTTATGTCAAAGCCTGATATCCTCCTTCTTGATGAGCCTTCCATGGGTCTTTCTCCGATAATGGTGAATGAGGTCTTTGATATCATCCGTCAGGTTCATGAGGACGGGACGACGGTGCTCCTTGTAGAACAGAACGCAAAAAAGGCGCTGAATATCGCCGACAGGGCCTATGTGCTTGAAACAGGCTCCGTAACGGTCACCGGTGATGCGGAGGAGCTCCTCAATAATGATTCCATCAGAAAGGCATATCTGGGAGAATAATATGAACTATGCGATAACAATAGCGAGGCAGTTCGGCGCAGCGGGACTGCCTGTTGCGGAGAGGCTGTCAGAAAAGCTGGGAATAGAGTACTATAACCGGGAGCTTGTCGACAGGGCAGCTGAGGAGCTGAAGATCCCTGCGGCCGAGGTTCTGGAGGAAGAGGAATTAAAGGACGAGGGACGGGATTCCTTTTTTGAAAAGCTATACCCTCTGGGGAACGGACCCAGGAATAAGCAGGACAAGATATTTGCAGCCCAGTCCCATGTGATACAGAGGCTGGCTGAGAGCAGATCCTGCATAATAGTCGGACGCTGCGGTGATTATGTCCTGAACAGCCACAAAAATGCCCTGCATATCTATCTCCACGCTTCGATGGATTACAGGATCAGAAACTGCGTGGATTATCTTCATATGACTGAGGAAGAGGCGGCGAGAGTGATACCGAAGGCAGAGAAAGCACGTAACAGGTATTACCTCCACTATACGGGCTATATGCAGGATGATCCGGAGCATAAGGACTTTATCATAGATACTGAAAAATTCGGAGTGGAAGGAACGGCGGACATCCTTTCGGATATTGTCCGTAAATATCTTTCGGGAAGATGATGAAACCGGGCAGGATACGAAAGCTTAAGATCGCGAGGATCGTCCGGCAGGGGGCGTATCTTTGTGAGGAGGGCGAAAAAGACAAGACCGGGGATGAGGTGCTTCTTCCCGGGAAACAGGTTCCGAAGGGTGCAAAGCCCGGGGACGAGATAGAGGTGTTTATCTATCTGGATTCCTCGGACAGGCTGATAGCCACCACGACACGTCCTCTCATTACCGAGGGTGAGGTGGCAAGGCTGAAAATCAGGGAGACTACAAAGATCGGTGCCTTTCTCGACATAGGACTTGAACGGGATCTTCTGCTTCCCTTCTCTGAGCAGACATACCGTGCGGAGGAGGGCAGTTACGTTCTGGCCGCCATGTATGTGGATAAGAGCGGAAGGCTCGCTGCAACCATGAAGGTGTATGATTATCTTTCAAAGGATCCGCCTTACAGGGAGAATGACGAGGTTCAGGGCGTAGTTTACGAGATAAGCAAAAACTTCGGGGCTTTCGTTGCAGTGGATGAAAAATATTCGGGTTTGATCCCCGCAAAGGAGTATAACTGGGAGGTAAAAGCCGGGGATCTTGTTTCTGCACGTGTCACAAGGGTTCTCCCTGACGGAAAGCTTGATCTTTCCATAAGGAAGAAGGCATATCTTCAGATAAATGATGACGCGGAAAAGATATTCAGCTATATGACCTTAAATAACGGGAGGATACCCTTCACGGACAAGGCGGATCCGGAGCTTATAAAGAAGACCTTCCATATGAGTAAGGCAGCGTTTAAGCGGGCTGTGGGACATCTTCTGAAAGACGGAAGGATAAGGATCACAGAGAGCTCCATTGAGCTATCATGATCCTGATATCCCGGGAGCTTGCAAGAGTTTAAAAAAATGATAAACTTGAAGGCAGGGCTGTGGTAAGGGAAGTGATACGCAGCCGTAACAAGTGCAGGAGCATTAAACTGCTGCCTGCGGGAATCAAAGCAAAGGAGAAAAGAACATGAAGGTACAGAATATTACAGACATTGATAAGTTTTTCAAGGTAGTTGACAGCTGCAAGGGCAAGGTAGAGCTTGTTACAGGTGAAGGTGACCGCCTGAACCTTAAGAGCAAGCTTTCCCAGTATGTTTCCATGGCAAATATTTTTTCTGACGGAACCATTTCCGAGCTTGAGATAGTTGCATATGAGCCCGAGGACATCGACAAGCTTGTCAACTTTATGATGAACCAGTGAAAATAAAAGGCATGACGCCGGTCAGATCCGGCATAGTATTTACACTTATAATAATTCTGTTTAGCGGAGTCTCTCTGATACTGTCCATTGCGGCATTACGGGGAGGCTCTGATAAAATACCCATTTTCCAGAATATTATCATAAGCGAGAGTATCGTATTGCTGCCGGGACTTATCGTGGCCACGGTCTGTGGCTCCGAGGTTGATGAGATATTCAGGTTCAGGAAGCTAAAGCCTTTGACCTGGGTACTTATAGTGGTTTTTATGTTCTGCATAGAACCCCTTGTTTCCGCGGTGAATGCGCTTTCCCTGCTGTTTACCGACAATGCCGCCATGGATATCGCAAAGCAGTATATGGATCAGGAGAGCTCCTTACTGAGTGTGGCGCTCATTATGGCTGTTGTCGGTCCTTTTGCGGAGGAACTGGCCTTCAGAGGCATAATATATGCGGGATTAAGGAAGTCGGGACGGCTTTTATCCGCGATAGTTCTGCAGGCTCTGCTTTTCGGACTAATGCACTTAAATATTAACCAGATGAGTTATGCCATAGTCCTGGGGATCGCCTTCGGTATCCTGGATGAGGTCACGAACAGCCTCTGGCCCGGGATAATCGGGCATTTTATGATAAATTTCGGAAGCGTGGTGGTCGTATACCTTCTGGACAGCTTCTTTCCGGATGCATTCGGCGACATTTCATATTCGAGAACGGAGATACTCTATTCATTTGCATTCTATGCGGTTTTTGCGCTGCTTTTCACCTTCCTTGCCTTCCTCATACTGAAGCTTATCGCGAAGAATGAACCGGGAGGACAGTTCAGGCTGTACCGGATATTCCATTCAAAGGATCTGAAAGTTATAACGGGGGATGGGAACACTGCAACAGTAAAAAGACCGCCTGTCTGGACCGTGCCGGTTATTATCGGGATAGTGATAGCTGTGGTGGAAATGGGTCTTGCCTTTATTATGGGTATGTAAAAGCCGGTTTCTATATGAAGAACCGGCTTTTTGTGTCGATATTAAGGAATCGCGGATCCCTTATGCCCGTATATCGATGTTTGCTCCCAGTGCCGGATTGACGGACTGCTCCATCATGCTGACGGTAGCCGCACCCACGCTCTCCTGAACATCGAGAGCATTGGAAAGAAGAGCGGTTCCCACATCCTGCAGGGTTTCATTTCTGGCCATATACATAGACAGACCGGCTATATCGGGCATTGCTAATGATGACACATCCATATGTCCACCCCCTTCTTAAAAAAAGGAAAAAATTACTCGCTTTTCAGGGCTTTTCCAATTCGTACAGCGAAAAGGAATAGCGGTCAAAAGCGAAGTCACCTGTATATATTGGATTATACCCGTGTTTTTCGGCATTTTCAAGGGCTTTCCGGTTTTCTCCGCTGACAAAAAGCCAGAGGGTTCCGTTTGTGTCACCGGCTTTCTTCCAATTTGTGCATTTAAGTCCGGGATAATAATATCCGAAACAGATCCTAAGCTCAGGCTTATCCTCACTGATTATGCAGGCATCATCCTCTCTGAGATTTATATCGAAGAAGGCTTTCATATTCGTGACGCCGGGATCGTATTCTTCCCTGAATGCCTGGAGATAACAGGTAACCAGAGATGCGGAGATAAGAGCTGCAAGAATCCCTGACACGTACCGGTTATCCTTAAATGCCGTAATGGTAAGATCCGACAGAATGGCAGATCCAAGCCAGAAGACCGCAAGCGACGGTACCAGGTATCTTGCGGTAAAGAGGCTTTTTCCCGCAGCCAGGGACACACCGTAGCCGAAAAGGACAGTCAGGTACAGGACGGATAAGAGGAGAAGTCCGGTGGAAAAGGATTTTTTTTCCGTGCGAAGGACTGCTGCCAGTACCACGGAACAAAGGTGAAACAGCAGCAGTGCGGAAAGCAGGGTTACATTGGTAACAAAGGGAAAGCGGAGATCGCTTAAAAATGAATCCGGGGTAAGGGGAGCCATTGAGAACCAGGAGCCGGCGTTTTTTATCTGATGCACACTGAGCAGAAGCCCCGGAAGATAAAAAAGGAAAAAGAGACACAGGTTTTTGAGAAAATCCCTTATCCTGACGGCATCCTTTTTGTATATTGCCATAATAAGGAGCAAAAACCACATCATTCCGCAGGAGACAAGGGCGAAGTGGTGGATATAACCTGCAAAAACCGAGTAAAGAGTGAAGCTTCCCAGGGAAGCGTTGTTTTCCAAAATATCGGTAAAATGCAGGGCTGCCATTCCGCAGGCAAAAATACCCCAGCTGTACATTCTTATCTCGACTCCGTAGTGGAGGAAATGGGGCATACTGAAGAGAAAGAGCTCATAAAGGAAGGCGGGGCGGAAGCCGGACATATTGTGCAGCTTTCTACCGCCGAAAAAAAGAAGAAGAACCATAGGAAGGCAGGAAAAGAGCTTCAGTACTACCGGGGAAAAACCGAAGATAAGGGTCAGAAGCTTTCCCGCGATATTATAGAAGGGAGGAAGGGTGTCTGATACGGTATCGCGGATGACATCATTAAAATCCCCTCTTATCAGGGTGGCGGTAAAGGCTTCGTCCACCCAGAGATTATCATTGAATACAAGCGAAATATAAAGAGTGCTTCCGATTACCGCGGTGATAAAGAGAACCGTCTCGGCACTCAGCCTTTTTCCGATGCTTTCAGGAATGTTCATATTGGGATTATACCACAACTATCCTTAGGATCTGTGCATAAATAAATCTTCACATTTGACTTGTCCAGACGTCCATCTGCCTCATCAGAAAGCCTCGCCGTAGCTTAGTGTCATTCTGAGCGAAGCGAAGAATCCTTTATAACCAGTGGAAAGATTCTTCCTGACGCTCAGGATGACATACTTATCCTGATACTTAGGATCTGTGCATAAATAAATCTTCACATTTGACTTGTCCAGACGTCCATCTGCTTCATCAGAAAGCCTCGCCGTAGTTAATCCGGGGATTTTGAGGATTTAATACTATGTGTTATAATAGCTTGTTATGAGAAAAATTACCGTTCTTGGAATCAGGCTGAAGGATTATTCCGTGCGTGAATCTATGCGCAGGGTTTCTCAGTATCTTAATAACGGGATATGCAATACCGTGGATTTTATTACCCATGACGCCCTTCTTCTGGCTTCCGGTGATGAAAGTGTCAGGAATGATCTGGAAAATATGGATATGGTCATTTTTTCCAGCAGCGATATTCTGGAGGCTGCCAATGTCCACAGCAGAAGCAGGGTGCGGGAGATAGAGAGCAATCTTTTCCTGAAGGGTTTCCTCCGTAAGCTTTCAAAGGAAGGGAGATCTGTATTTCTCATTTCATCGAGCGCTGCAAAGCTTGAATCACTGGATTCTTCACTCCGGAGCTTTTTCGGGGAGCTGAATATCGTGGCCTCAGTTGCGCGCGACGAGACTGTGGGAGGTGATGATTTTATTGTAAATGAAGTGAATATGAGTATGCCGGATGTGGTGATAATGAACCCGGATCATTTTGAAGCGGAGAGCTTTATCCGTGAAAACAGGATGAAGATCAATGCACAGCTCCTGGTGATACTCCGTGATGTATCCTTAAGGGTAACCAGCGACGGAAACATCAGGAAAGGCGGAATAGGCGACTTTCTGCTGAGGAAGATCTTCAGACGGGCGGCAGATAATTATGAAAAAGAGAATAGTTCCTTATAAATAATGCACAAAAAATATCCGTAAAAGTATTCCATTTTTTGTCGTTTTGTATTATAGTAAACATCAGATAACTCTGTCGTTTACTATGAGGAGAAGGAATATGATATCAAACCAGATACTTCAGAACACCATTGATGGTCTGAAAGAGATCACAAGAGTAGATATGTGCGTATTCGATACGGAAGGAAAGATTCTGTCCTATACTTTTAAGGCCGAGAATGTGGACGCACAGGATATTGCTTCCTTTGCAGCGTCACCTGCGGACAGCCAGGAGATACACGGATATCAGTTCTTCAAGATACAGGACGACGATGGGCAGATGGAGTATGTGCTGGTGATAAACGGAGGCACCGAGGATGCCTACATGGTGGGCAAGATCGCGGCCTTTCAGATACAGAGCCTTCTGGTGGCTTACAAGGAACGTTTCGATAAGGACAACTTCATAAAAAACCTTATTCTGGACAATCTCCTGCTGGTGGATATCTTTAACAGGGCAAAAAAGCTTCATATCAATACCGATGTAAGAAGAAGCGTATTTCTGGTAGAAGCCGAAGGAGAAACCAATACCACGGTCCTTGAGATGATGAGGGATTACTTTATCTCGGCTCCGGCAGATTTTGTCACCGCTGTGGATGAAAAAAATGTAATAGTGGTTCACGAGATGGCAGAGGAAGATGCTGCTGCCGAGAACAGGGATCTGGCTGAGGGAATGCTGGAGCACCTGAATAAGGAAGGTGAAGGGAAGGTCAGGATATCCTACGGAACCACGGTAGATGATATAAAGGATGTGAGCCGTTCCTACAAGGAGGCCAAGATGGCTTTGGACGTGGGCAAGATATTCTTTGAGGAGAGAAATGTGGTTGCATATTCTTCCCTCGGAATAGGAAGGCTGATTTATCAGCTGCCTATACCCCTGTGCCGCATGTTCATCCAGGAGATATTCGAGGGAAAATCGCCCGAGGAATTTGATAATGAGACTCTTGCAACCATTAATAAGTTTTTTGAGAATTCCCTTAATGTATCGGAGACAAGCCGGCAGCTCTACATCCACAGGAACACACTGGTCTACAGACTGGATAAGCTGCAGAAGACTACCGGGCTGGATCTCAGGATCTTTGAGGATGCGATCACCTTCAAGATTGCGCTGATGGTGGCAAAGTATATGAAATATATGGAAGATACGAATTACTGAAGGAAAATACATGATCATTCTGGAAGACGTAAATAAATCATTTTCTATGGGCTCACCGGCACTTAATAACGTGAGCCTTCACATTGAAAAGGGAGAATTTGTTTTCATCGTGGGCGATTCGGGCTCCGGAAAGTCCACTCTCATAAAGCTTCTTCTGAGGGAGCTCACCCCTACAAGCGGAAAGATAATCGTAAACCATACGGACGTCGTGAAGCTGAAGCATGGAAAGATCCCCAGATACAGAAGAGGCATAGGCGTGGTATTCCAGGATTTCCGTCTGCTGAAGGACAGGAACGTCTATGAAAACGTGGCCTTTGCCCAGAGGGTCATTTCCGTTCCGGGCAGAGAGATCAGAAAGAATGTTCCCGGGGTGCTGTCCCTTGTGGGGCTGGCGGAGAAGTACAAGAGTAAGCCCAGAGAGCTTTCCGGCGGAGAGCAGCAGAGGGTGGCTCTTGCCCGTGCCATCATAAACGATCCGCCTATTCTTTTGGCCGACGAGCCTACCGGAAATCTGGATCCCAAAAACACCTGGGAGATAATGAAGCTTCTGGAGCAGATAAACAAAAACGGTACCACTATCCTTGTTGTCACCCATAACCGCGAGATAGTCAATGAGATGCGAAAAAGGGTCATCACCATGAAAAAAGGAGTGATAGTAAGCGACCAGAAAAAGGGTGGTTATATAGATGAAGATTAGTGCATGGTTTTATTCTCTGGGACAGGGGATAAAAAACATATTCAGAAATAAAACGTTCTCTCTTGCCACGATAGCGACCATAGCATCCTGTGTGTTTCTGTTCGGCATGTTTTATTCAATAGTCCTGAATTTTGCAAATATCGTCCGAAAGGCTCAGTCCGGGGTTGCGATCACGGTGTTCTTTGACGAGGGACTGCCGGATGAGGATATAAAGATCATAGGAGACGAGATCGGTAAAAGAGCTGAGGTGTCAAAGATAGTTTATGTCTCCGCGGAGGAGGCCTGGGAATCCTTTAAGGCGGAGAACCTGGGAGACTATGTTGACAGCTTCGGGGATGACAATCCCCTTGCCGAGGACTCGAATTATGAGATATATATGAATGATATCTCTATGCAGGAGAGCCTTGTCAGCTACATAGAATCCCTTCCGGGAGTCCGCCAGGTCAGAAAATCCGCTGTTGTGGCAACAATGCTCACCAGCGTGAACTCACTCATAGGCTATGTATCAATGGGAATAATCCTTATCCTGCTTGCTGTATCTATCTTCCTCATAAGCAATACCGTGTCTCTCGGCATAACGGTAAGGCGTGAGGAAATATCCATTATGAAGCTTATAGGGGCTACCGATTTTGTGGTAAGGGCGCCCTTTGTTATCGAGGGAATGATACTGGGGCTTGTAGGCGCAGCCATTCCCCTTGCCGCCATATATTTTATTTACAAGAGAGCCATAGAATATCTTGTGGAGAAATTCTCTGCGTTGGATTCGCTTCTGCAGTTTCTGTCTATTTCGGAGATATTTACTACTCTTGTTCCGGCATCTCTGATACTGGGAGCCGGTATCGGATTTCTCGGCAGTTTTGTAACAGCGCGTAAGCATCTCAGAGTATAACGACATGAAAGAAAAACCAGGTTTCTGGGGCGGCCTCATTACGGGGCTGCTCATAGCTCTAAGTGTTCTGATACTGATTCTCTTCGGAGAGTCTGTTCATAATGCGCTTCTCGGACGGGGATTTACACTTCCGGGAAGCAGCGGGATCCTTACTTCCGGTGTGAAGGAAAAGGTGGATCTCATTAACGACTATATCGATTACTATTATCTCGATTATATGGATGATGACAGATCCGGAGAAACCCCGGAGGAACGCGCCGAGGGTATGTACCGGGGACTCGTGGAATCACTTAATGACCAGTATTCCGCCTATTACAGTTCCAGGGAGTATTCCCGTCTGCATGAATCTAATCAGGGCTCCTTTGAGGGTATAGGTGTTATGATATCACCCAATGATGACGGGTACTTTGAAGTGTCCGGTTTTACCTCGGAGGAATCCGCCGCAAAAAAGGCCGGAGTCGAGATCGGGGATATCTTTTACAAGGTTGACGGAGCGGATGTGATCGACATTGATATCTCGGAGCTGGTGGACAAGGTCAGGGGGAAGGAAGGCACAAGTGTTGATCTTGTCATGCTTCGCGGCGAAGATATGGAGGAAGTGGAATTTACGGTAAAACGTATGAGGGTTGAGGCCGTAACCGTTTCCCATAATATGCTGGAAAAGGATACGGGTTATATCATAATTGGATCCTTTGATGATATCACGGTGAAGCAGTTTGAGGATGCTCTTTCGGATCTAAGGTCAAAGGGAATGAAGAGTCTCATTCTGGATCTCAGAGGAAACGGAGGCGGAATGGTGAACGCAGCTGTGGAGATCGCAGATGACCTGATAGCCACCGGAGTCGTGACCTACACTCTGGACAGACAGGGGGAGCGCACGGACTACGAAGCAGTCACACCCGAAGAGCTGGGACTCCCTCTGGTGGTACTCGTGGATTCCCACAGTGCGAGCGCATCCGAGCTTCTCACGGGAGCCTTGAAGGATTACGGTATCGGAAAGGTGGTGGGAACCACTACCTACGGAAAGGGAATAGTTCAGAATATCTATCCTCTTTCGGACGGCTCGGCCGTAAAGCTTACCAATGCGAGATACTATACTCCGAAAGGCACGAATATCCAGGGAACCGGTATCGAGCCTGATGTCAAGGTGGAACTGGATGTCGAGGCGTACAAAAAGGATGGAACGGACAATCAGCTGGATATGGCTCTGGAGATCATAAATAAGTAAAATGGCATTGCTTTAATGTGTGCAATTTATACACATATTTGCAAAATTCCCGAAATTTTATAGTAATATTTACGAAATATTTCTTGAATATTGTGCAGCTAAGTAGTACAATTACTGTGTTTATATACACGAGAGAGGGAGCGGACGGCTCCCGGATATTCAAGGAGGTAATTGTAAATGGCTGTTAATCGTTTTGTCCTTAATGGTATTTCCTATCATGGCCACGGGGCTATTCAGGAGATTCCCGGTCTCATCACATCAAGGGGGTACAAAAAGGCATTTGTTGCATCAGACCCCGATCTCGTTAAATTCGGCGTAACAAAAAAGGTTACCGATCTTCTGGAAAAGAACGGCATAGAATTCGAGCTTTATTCGGATATTAAGCCCAACCCCACTATCGAAAACGTTCAGCACGGTGTAGAGGCCTTCAAGAAATCCGGAGCTGACTGCATGATCACCATCGGCGGCGGTTCTTCCATGGATACGGGTAAGGGTATCGGAATAATCGTGAATAATCCGGAATTTGCGGATGTCCGTTCTCTTGAGGGAGTTGCTCCCACAAAGAAACGTACCGTATTTACCATCGCTGTACCGACCACGGGAGGCACAGGTGCAGAATCCACAATTAACTACGTTATCACCGATGTTGAGAAGAAGAGGAAGTTTGTCTGCGTAGACCCTAACGATATTCCCGATATCGCTGTTGTAGATCCCGATATGATGTCTTCAATGCCCAAGGGACTTACGGCTTCCACCGGTATGGATGCGCTGACGCATGCCATAGAGGGCTACACCACGGGAGCTGCCTGGGAGCTTGCTGACGTCCTGAATCTGGAGTCCATCCAGCTTATCGCAAAGAATCTCCGTAAGGCTGTTGAGAATGATCCCGACGGACGTGAGGGAATGGCTCTTGCACAGTACGTAACCGCTATGGCTTATTCAAATGTAGGTCTCGGAATCGCGCATTCAATGGCACATACCCTGGGTGCTGTTTATGATACACCTCACGGAGTTGCCTGCGCTATGATGCTTCCTATCGTTATGGAATTCAACCAGGAATATACCGGAACCAAGTTTAAGAATATAGCTGAGGCATTTGGCGTTGATACCAGCGGAATGGACGAGAAGGCATACAGACAGGCCGCTATTGATGCGGTACGCCAGCTTTCCGTTGATGTGGGAATCCCCACAAAGCTTGAGAAGCTTAAGGAAGAGGATCTTCCTTTCCTTTGCGAATCCGCAGCAGCAGATGCATGCGCACCGGGCAATCCCCGCAAAGCAGAGCTCGCCGACTTCGAAGCAATGTTCAGAAAACTGATGTGAGTGAAGTGATTTTTCCTTCAGAAAAATCACGTAACGATATGGCACGTTTCTGAAAGAAACGTGTCTCGCGAAGCGAGATTGAGTTCGAGCAACAAGCTCGAACTCAACCCCAACGAGAAACACGACCAAAAACAAGTATATTTTTGGTCGTTATAAAATATCGAAGATGTTTTTTCGAGTATGCTAAAAAATGGCACGTTTCTGAAAGAAACGTGTCTCGCGAAGCGAGATTGAGTTCGAGCAACAAGCTCGAACTCAACCCCAACGAGAAACACGACCAGTGGCGCCCCCTTAAGCGGGGGCGCTTTCATATTGTATTAAAATTGATACAATTTACGTGTTTAGAAATCCGTACATTGACCGATATAAAAGGTGTAATTCAAAATTGATGAAATCAAAATTGAATGGATTCCCGTTATAACTTAATTACTTACATGGAGGTTTAATATGGTAGTACAGCATAACATCACATCAATGAATTCAAACAGAATGCTCGGCATTACATCCAATGCTCAGGCAAAGTCCACCGAGAAGCTTTCATCCGGTTACAAGATCAACCGTGCAGCGGATGACGCAGCAGGCCTTTCCATCAGTGAGAAGATGAGAAAGCAGATCAGAGGTCTTACACAGGCTTCCACAAACGCAGAAGACGGAATAAGCGCAGTACAGACAGCTGAAGGTGCACTCACAGAAGTACACGATATGCTTCAGAGAATGAACGAGCTGGCAGTAAAGGCTGCAAACGGAACGATGTCATCCTCCGACAAGGCTGACGTTCATAACGAGATAAAGCAGCTTTCAACAGAGATCGACCGTGTAGCAACAACCACAAAGTTCAATGAGACCTATCTCTTAAGCGGAAGTGCTGCAGGAAAATCTGAGGATGCAAAGTGGAAGGGAAGCCTTTCTTTCGCACTCCAGGTTGGTGCTGACAATAAGGCCAATAACAGAATAACAGTAAATATATACTCCATTACTGCATCCGCAATCGGCGTGGGTGTTAACGATGAAATAAAGTATGAATCTATCATAGAAAAATACCACTATGGTGTTAATGATAACGGTTCTATCGTAAAGATTAGCGGAAGGGCATCAACTGACGATAATAATACCCAAACCAAAAAATGGGATGACAATGTTTCAATTAAAGCAGGATCTATACTTCCTCTGGGATCTACCAGCGGAGATGATCAGAATAAATATGATACCGACCCTAATGCCTGGAAGGATATTCATCTTGTAAATGATAGTACTAAGATCACGGGTAAACTGAATAATGATCAAGACGGCCCTGTCGGTGGCGGCTACATCAGCGTGAAGACCACCTCAACAGCCCGCGCAGCTATTGACAATATTTCGGCAGCTATCAAGCTTGTATCTGCAAGAAGATCTGCACTCGGTGCTATCCAGAACAGACTTGAGCACACCATAAAGAACCTGGACAACGTAGTTGAGAACACCACAGCAGCAGAGAGCCAGATCCGTGATACTGATATGGCATCCGAGATGGTTACCTATTCGAAGAACAACATTCTTCAGCAGGCCGGCCAGTCAATGCTCGCACAGGCGAACCAGAGCAATCAGGGTGTTCTGTCACTCCTTCAGTAATAAGAATACATTCAATTCATACTTATACACCGAACCCGTCTCTTTCACGAGGCGGGTTCAATCTTTTAAATGGCTGCTGCCTTCACTGATTTGCTAAGCAGGCAAAATCCCCTTATAATGAAAAAAGCAGACACCGCGAACGGTGCCTGCCGGAATGATTCCCTTTACTTACTGCTCAGACGATATAGGGCTCAAGAACCTTTAATATCTCATCAACGCTGTCCTCTGCATGGATATTGAGGTCGATGGGTTTCGAAAGGTCAAGACTGAAAATGCCCATAATGGACTTTGCGTCAATAACATATCTGCCTGAAACGAGATCAAAGTCATAATCGAATTTTGTGATCTCGTTAACAAAGGATTTTACTTTATCGATGGAGTTCAGGGAAATTTTAACTGTTTTCATTATTTTACCTCCTGAATATAATGCGTTCTCAGGAAATAATATAAGCCTTTGCATAGTATAAAGTCAACTGTCAATGAGAAAATTCGTCGCAATACACAATCTGGGATGCAAGGTAAATGCCTATGAAACAGAGGTGATGGCGGAGAAGCTGATCGAAGCCGGTTACTCTGTTGTTTCCTTTGAGGAAAAGGCTGATTATTACGTTGTAAATACCTGTTCTGTTACAAATATCGCGGACAGAAAGTCGAGGCAGATGCTTCACCGGGCAGGAAAGTTGAACCCGGACGCAGTGATAATCGCTGTGGGTTGTTATGTTGATACCCACGGCAGGGATGAGGTCTGCCTTGAGGGTGTGGATATCGCCGTTCCGAATGCGGAAAAGGGAAATATCGTAGAAGTGATAAAGGCCTGGGAAGACAGCCACAGGGTAGAAGAGAAAGAAGCGGGGAGCCCGGAAGAAGGAACAGCATACGGTGAGGCTATAAGAAGCGGCGGCGGGCAGCACCATATTTCAGGCGAAGGGATATATACAAGGAAATTCCTGAAGGTTCAGGACGGCTGTAATATGTTCTGCTCATATTGTATAATCCCTTATGCCAGAGGGAGGATCCGGAGTAAAAGGATCAGTGATGTGATAGCCTTGATCTCTTCCCTGACGGAAAAAGGCTACAGAGAGTTTGTGCTTACCGGGATCCACCTCTCGTCCTTCGGACTTGACCGGCCGGAGGATAATGAGGACCTCCTGAAGCTTATTGAAGAAGCGGATAAGCTTCAGGGAGTAATGAGATTAAGACTCGGCTCCCTGGAGCCGAGGATCGTAACTAAGGAATTCGCAGAGAGGCTAAAAGGGGTAAAAAGCCTCTGTCCTCACTTTCACCTCTCCCTTCAGAGCGGGTCGGACACGGTATTGAAACGTATGAACAGGCACTATACCACAGAGGAATACCTGCAAAGTGTGGAGATCCTGAGGTCATTTTTTGACGACCCTGCCCTGACAACCGATGTGATCACAGGCTTTCCGGGAGAAACGGAAGAGGAGTTTAAGGAAACCTACGGGTTTATAAAGAGGATAGGCTTTTATGAAACCCATATTTTCCCCTATTCCAGAAGAAGGGGAACGGCGGCCGACAGGATGGAGGGGCAGCTTGCCAATTCCGTAAAGCATGAGAGACTCAAGGTTTTGAAGGCTCTTGACTCGGAAAAAAGGAAGGAATATGAGGACAGACATATCGGGAGGGAAGCAGAGGTACTGTTTGAGGATGGAAACCAGGGTTATACAAGGGAGTACATCCGTGTGAAATGCCCTGAGGGGGAGATAAAAAGCGGAGAAATACACAGAGGGACCATTACCGGCCGGGATGCCGCCGGAATACCGGGGTTTACGCTGTCATCCTGAGGGCTTACAAATGTCACCCCGAGGGATGCCAATGTCACCCTGAGGGATGCTAATGTCATCCTGAGGGCTTTAGCCCGAAGGATCCTGAAAGGACTTGTAAAGATATGAAATACATAAAATACACTATCAAAACCGTAAAAGATGCAGAAGACATAATAGCCGCGCTGCTCACGGATCTCGATGTTGAGGGCGTGGAGATAGAGGATGCTTCTCTTCCGGATGATATCAGGAAGAACGGAACCTTTTATGATGTGCTTCCGGAAAACAACATAGAGGGTGACGATGCTTTTGTTTCCTTTTATATCGAAGAGTCAAAGAACAGGGATGAGATACTGGAGGGTGTGAGTACTCTTTTGTCCGGATTGAGGGAAAGTACGGAAATCGGAGACGGTGGGATAAGCGTCTCGGAAACCGAGGACAAGGACTGGATCAATAACTGGAAGGAGTTTTTCAAGAGCTTTACCATTGATTTTGAGGACGGAAAGACCGCACTATTTATACCCTCATGGGAAAAGCTGAAGACCGAAAAGAAATATGATCTCGTGATAAATATCGATCCCGGCACAGCCTTCGGTACCGGAGCACATGAGAGTACCAGGCTCTGCATAAGGTCTCTGGAAAAGTACGTAAAGGAGGGGTACCGCTTCCTGGATGTGGGGGCGGGCAGCGGGATACTTTCACTTCTCTCTTTTAAATTCGGAGCGGCTTCCGGTCTCGGAACTGACATTGATGACGGAGCTGTCCCTGCGGTAAAGGATAATTTTGAAAAGAACGGCTTAAGTGATGCAGCCTATCACCTTATTATCGGGAATCTCCTGAATGACCAGAATGTCAGGGACCACGTGGGCTTCGGTTATGACTTAATAGTTGCGAATATCCTGCCGGATGTCCTTATCCCTCTTAGCGATTATATCCCGGAAATGCTGAAGAAGGGCGGGATCTACATTGTGAGCGGGATCATCGACTTCAAGGCGGAAGAAATGAGGAAAAACCTTGAATTCAATGACTTTGAGATCATTGAGGAAAACCAAGACGGGGAGTGGGTGAGCTATGTATCGGTTCTTCGTTGACCCCTCGGATATCTGTGGTCACGATATTTATATCGGCGGCAGGGATTATAATCACATAAAAAATGTACTCAGAATGAGGACGGGAGAGGTAGTCAGTATATCGGACGGAGCTTCCGGCAGAGAATACCGCTGCCACATAGAGGACATAGGCGAAGAAAAAGTACATCTAAGACTTGATTTCATCAAGGAAGCGGATGTAGAACTGCCTGTAAGGGTCACTCTTTTTCAGGGTATACCGAAGTCCGATAAAATGGATCTTATCATTGAAAAGTGCACTGAGCTTGGTGTAACTGAGATAGTTCCGGTGGAGACTGCACGCTCCGTTGTGAAGCTCGACGAAAAAAAGGCGGAGAAAAGACGGGAGCACTGGCAGGGAAAGGCCGAGGCTGCCGCGAAGCAGAGTAAGAGAGCGATTATACCGGAAATCCGCGGAATAGTCGGAATGAATGAGGCACTTGATATGGCGGCAGATTCCGGTCTAAGGCTGATCCCCTATGAACTGTCGGAGAACTTTCAAAAAACCCGTGATATAATATCGGGGGTAAAGCCGGGAGAAAGGATTGCGGTGTTTATCGGTCCGGAGGGTGGATTTTCGGAGGAGGAGATAGCCCGGGCGGAAGGAAGAGGCTTTGTACCAATATCTCTGGGCAGGAGGATACTCCGCACGGAGACTGCGGCTCTTGTGCTTTTGTCCTGGTTAATTTACTTATTTGAAGGATAAGGGTAAAATCCGCTGTATCTCAGACAGAGATGGCCCCTGCCTCCAAGCAAAGCGTAGGCGGGGGCAGCACAGGAAAAAAGACAGGAAGGAACGGAACCGGTAAAATGGAGATATATCTCGATAACGCTGCCACAACAAAAGTGGAGAGTGAGGTTGTGGAACTGATGAACCGTATCTTTACTGAAGATTACGGCAATCCGTCGAGTTTACATAAAATTGGATACAGAGCAGAACAGTATATAAGTGAAGCTCTCAATGTGTTCTCCGGAAAGCTGAAATGGAAAAGAAAGAATGTGGTTTTTACATCCGGAGGTACTGAGAGCAATAATACAGCACTTATTGGTGCCGCCCTTTTCAGGGAGAGCCGGGGAAAGCATATCATTACAACTATGATCGAGCATCCGTCTGTTTCGGAGCCTCTTGGATTTCTTGAAAGCAGGGGCTGGGAAGTGGAAAAGGCAGGTGTAAATAAAGATGGTGTTATCGATCCGGAGGAATTAAAGTCAAGGATACGCCCCGATACCGTGCTGGTCTCTGTTATGCATGTAAATAATGAGACCGGCAGCATACAGCCGGTGGAAGAGGTGGGAAAGCTCATTAAGGAAGCCAACAGCGAATGTCTTTTCCACGTGGATGATACTCAGGGCTTTGGAAAGCTGCCTTTAGATACTGCAAAAGCAGGGATCGATCTTCTGACCGCAAGCTCGCATAAGATACATGGTCCAAAGGGCGTGGGACTCCTGTATCTTTCGGATATCGCCACCCACATTAAGCCGTTGATGTACGGAGGAGGGCAGCAGAACGGACTCCGTTCCGGAACCATCAATGTTCCGGGAATAGCCGGCTTTGCTAAAGCGACGGAGCTTATTTTTAAGGAACGGGAGGAAAGCTTTGAGCGGATAAGTAAGCTTAGAGAGGGCTTTGTCTCTGAAGTTCAAAATATTGAGGATGTGAAGCTTAACGGTGGGATGAGCGTTTCGCCCTACATTGTTTCACTTACGGTGCGGGGGATCCGCTCGGAGGTAATGCTGCACGCTCTTGAGGACAGGGGAATATATGTATCAGCCGGATCAGCCTGCTCCAGCCACAAAAAACACGTTTCACCCACATTAAAGGCAATTGGTTTAAGCGATGAGGAGGCGGAGGAGACCATCAGGCTTTCATTTAACCGACATAACTCAGAGGAAGAGGCGGCGTATACGATTGCGGCCCTGAAAGAACTGATACCGTCCCTAAGGAGGTTTAAGAGAAGATAATGGGAAACAGCAGATTTCAGGCTTTTTTATTAAAATATGCAGAGATCGGGGTAAAGGGAAAGAACCGCCATATCTTTGAGGAAGCGTTGGAAAAGCAGGTGAAGATCCATCTTCACCGGACAGGCGCGGACTTTGAGGTGTCCCGCATAAACGGACGTATCTACTGTGAAGCAAGCGGCAATTTCGATCAGGATAGCGTTATTTCCGAGCTTAGGACCATATTCGGAGTTGTGGGTATCTGTCCTGTGACTATAGTAGGGGATAAAAGCATAGAGGGGATAAAAGAGGCGGCCGTTAAGTTTATAGGAGAAAATTATGACGACAAAAGCTTCACCTTCAAGGTGGATACCAGGAGGGCAGACAAGGGCTATCCCCTGACATCAATGGAGGTTGATGCGGACGTGGGAGAGGCCCTGCTCGATGCATACCCTGAAATGAAGGTTGATGTACATAAGCCCTCTGTATGGCTGCATGTAGAGCTTCGGGAACGGGTCTTTATGTATTCGAAGATAATAAAGGGGGCGGGAGGACTGCCGCTCGGTACTAACGGAAGAGCCCTGCTCCTTCTTTCCGGGGGATTTGACTCTCCTGTTGCCGGCTATATGGTATCCAGAAGAGGCGTATATATGGATGCGGTATATTTCAATGCACCGCCCTATACCTCGGACCGGGCGAAGCAGAAGGTCATAGACCTTGCAAAGGTTTTGTCAGGATACACGGGACCAATAAACCTCCATATCATCAACTTTACGGATATACAGATGGCAATTTACGAGAAGTGTCCCCATGACGAGCTGACCATCATAATGAGACGATATATGATGAAGATAGCGGAGCATATCGCCAGAGAAACGAAGGACTGTTTTGGCCTCGTTACCGGAGAGTCCATAGGGCAGGTGGCGAGCCAGACCTTAAAGAGCCTCTTTACTACAGATGAGGCCGCGGATTTTCCCGTATACCGACCTCTTATAGGCTTTGACAAGCAGGAGATAATAGACAAATCAGAAGAGATCGGAACAGCGGATATTTCAATCCTTCCCTATGAAGACTGCTGTACGATCTTTGTTGCAAAGCACCCGGTTACAAAGCCGAACCTGAATATCATAAAGAATTCAGAGGCCAGGCTTTCTGGAGTGATAGAAGAAATGATAAAAAAGGCCATCGAAACCGATGAAGTGATAACGGTCAGTAAGGATTATCAGTAAAGTGTCCGGTCTGTACGACCGTATTATACAGTTTCCAGCTGTTTCTTCAGGACAGTTGCCACTGCCAGGTCTCCCAGCACATTTACACAGGTGGCGCCCATATCCGCAAGAGTGTTGACCGAAATATACACACCAAGTATCTGCTGCACAGGAATACCGGCTATGGGAGCCAGGGCTGCAAATGCCGCGATCGCTCCACCCGGAACACCCGGGGTTCCTATGCTTAAAAATACATTGCAGGCAAGTATCGTTACCATAGTTCCCACCGACAGCTCTATTCCAAGTGCTGAAGCAAAGAAGGTTATCATAAAGGACATCACAATGGATACGGCGTCCATATTTATCGTTGCGCCCAGAGGAAGCACAAGGGATGCGATCTCCTCAGGCACTTCCAGGTTTTCTGTTGCACACTTCATGGAAAGAGGAAGGGTCGCATTCGATGAACAGGTGCTGAAGGCATTGATGGATGCCGGAGCCACGTTCTTAAAGAATAATAATGGATTGTATTTTCCGAAAACCTTGACTATACCGCCGTAAACTATCACCGCATACAGGAAATATGTGACATAAAGGGCGATCATCACCTGTGCAAGCTGTATCACGGTCTCCCTGCCGTTTGTGTGCATTACCGTAGCTATGCAGCAGAATACGCCGATCGGGGTAAAGAGCATCACCTTTCCTACGACAAAAATGGATATCTCATCCACTGCCCGGCAGAGCTCTACAAAGGCCTTCGCCTTCTCCTTCAATGCAAGACAGGAAAGGCCGATGATAACGGCAAAGGCAAGGATCTGCAGCATATTTCCCTCGGTGAAGGAAGTAAAGGGGTTTCCGGGGATGATATTTTCAATGGTATCCACAAGACCGGTAAAGGTGGCGGCTTCAACTTCTGTATCTGTCGGAGTGATCACTGCTCCCTGTCCGAGATGAAGTATCCGCGGGAGAACCAGCCCAAGAGCGGAAGCTATTGCTGTGGTCACGGTGAACCAGATAAGAGAATAAAGACCTGTCTTTCCGGTTTTTGCAATGCTTCCCATGCCGATTATCCCGATAATGATGCTGCAGAATACCAGCGGATATATCATCATCCTTAGTGCCGACATATAAATGGTGGCGACTACGGTAAGAGGCATGTACAGCCATTCAGGCATTACAAGTCCTACGATGATGCCGAGTAAGAGTCCAAGTGCTATCCACAATGTAATTTTATTATTCTTTCCCATAATTTCCTGCCCTGATCTAAATTTTTCGTATCTGTTCAGGATCATCCGGATCCCGGAGAGATACTTTTATCTGTTTTCATATGTCTCATATGTTGAGATTTTCCTGTGGAATTATGGCACAAAAGATCCGATACGTCCAATATATGATTTTTATAGCGGGTTATAGAAAATAGCTATAGCAAGCCGGTTTAGGAGAGATAGATGCGTTAATCCGCTTTTCTTTGACAGTCTCAGAGACATTAGGCATAATGGCAGATAGCGGGAGTGTTCCAGGAGGTGAAGAGATGATGAAAATGACATCAGAATATGAACTTGAAGGCCGTATTCCTCTTGGCAGAGCCATTATCCTCGGTATGCAGCATGTTCTGGCTATGTTTGTGGGAAACCTGACGCCCATTCTGGTGATCGGAGCAGCCTGTGCACTGGGTGATGCCGGATTGATGGTACCTGTTATCCAGAACGCTATGCTTGTAGCAGGTCTGGTTACCCTGGTACAGCTCTGGACCATAGGACCGGTCGGTGCGAAGCTCCCCTGTGTAATGGGTACGAGTTCCGGCTTTATCGGTGTATGCAGCGGGATAGCCGGGTCAATGGGAGGCGGTGTCACTGCCTATGGAGCCATTCTCGGAGCCTGTGTCATAGGTGGTTTATTCGAGACGGTTCTCGGGTTTATTTTTAAGCCTTTAAGGAAGCTTTTCCCCGGGGTGGTAACAGGTACGGTAGTTATGGCGATCGGTCTGTCTCTTATAAGTGTAGGCATCAATTCACTGGGAGGGGGCAATAATAATAAGGATTTTGGTGATCCTGTAAATCTGCTTGTGGGACTTATCGTTCTGATCGCTATCATAATACTTAAGCATTTTACAAAAGGTATACTTTCGTCTGCATCCATTCTCTTCGGGATCATCATCGGCTATGTTGTCTGCGGTATCCTTTCCATCTTTATCCGGACTACCTATGTGGCCGATGGGGAAACCCTGATCCACTCCTGGGTTCTGCAATGGGATAAGATCGGTTCCGCGCCCTGGTTCTCTCTTCCGTCCATAATGCCTGTTAAGTTTATCTTTGATGTCCGGGCTATAATCCCCATATTGATCATGTTTATTGTGACCTCCGTTGAGACCTTAGGCGATCTTTCGGGGATCGCAGAGGGCGGCTTCGGGCGCGAAGCGACCGATAAAGAGCTTTCCGGCGGAGTGATCTGTGACGGCCTCGGTTCATCCTTTGCCGCATTTTTCGGTGTTCTTCCGAATACATCCTTCAGCCAGAATGTAGGTCTTGTCGGGATGACAAAGATAGTCAATCTTTTTGCGATATCTATGGGGGCAATATTTCTGATCCTCTGCGGATTCTGTCCCAAGCTTGCGGCTCTGATCCAGCTTATGCCTCAGCCGGTACTGGGCGGTGCTGCGGTCTTGATGTTTGCGTCCATCATTCTAAGCGGTATACAGCTTATCAGTAAGAATGGCATCGGAAGCCGTGAAATAACCATAGTGGCTGTTTCTCTCGGCCTCGGCTATGGTCTCGGTTCCACCGCAAACGTACTTTCTATGATGCCCCAGTGGGTGGAATATGTTTTTGGAGGCTCCGGTATAGTTCCTGCGGGCCTCTGTGCTATCATCCTGAATGTGGCAATAAAGGAGTAGAGGGATAGTATCCTGCATTTCGGACAGGAGGCAGATAATGTTAAGACTTACCGAAGAAGAATATGAAAAAGCGCTTGAGTTAAAAAGGGATCTGCATATGCATCCCGAGCTTTCAAATGAAGAATTCAGGACTACGGAAAAGCTGAAGGAGGTACTTTCGATCCTTCCAGGAGTCACCATACTTCCGCTAAAAACCGAGACCGGACTCGCAGCCAGACTGCAGGGCAGCAGGAGGGGGAAGGAGGTAATGCTCCGCGCGGATATTGATGCCCTTCCGCAGACAGAGGAGTACGAATCTCCCTGGAAATCACGGACTCACGGTGTAATGCATGCCTGCGGACATGACCTGCACGCTTCTTCTCTGGCCGGTGCTGCGATGATACTGTCGAGGCTTTATGAAGCCGGAGAGCTTGAAAATACCGTGGATCTGGTTTTTCAGCCGGCAGAGGAAGGGACACTAGGCGCGCGAAAGCTTATTGATGCGGGGCTTTTTAAGCTGATAAGTCCCGATATCTGTTTCGGACTCCATAACTGGCCATCCGTTCAGACCGGACAGATCGTGTGCCACGAGGGCGTACTAATGTCCGCAAAACGGAATTTTGAGATACATATCATCGGAGCCGGAGGTCATGGCTCCATGCCACAGCTTAATATCGATCCTATTGTATGTGCTGCCGCCATTGTCCAGTCTCTCCAGACAGTAGTCAGCAGAAATACCGGTCCGCTCGAAGCTGCGGTTCTTTCCATCAACCGGATCGAGGGCGGATCACCTGTGAATCTGGTTGTGGACAGGGTGGAGATGCGTGCCACAATACGGTCTCTTTCGGAGAAGACACTTGGCAGGATGCAGGAACGGGTAGAGACCATCATTAAGAAAACGGCGGAAGCGTATGAATGCCGTTCTGAGATCCTGTGGCAGGAGATGATCCCGGCGGTCTTCAACACTCCGGAAATGACGGAAACCGCAGTTCAAATTGCGGAGAAGACCGGATGCACCGTGACGGATGCACCTCCATCACTTGCCAGCGAGGATTTCGCCCTTTACAGGCAGTATGTACCGTCCTTCTTTTTCTGGGTAGGAAGCACTGCCGGGGGAGAAAAGGCAGAGGAGCTCCACCGACCCCGTTTCCATGCGGATGATGAAGCACTCCGTCACTGTGCTGAGCTTTTTGCAAATGCAGGAAGTATAACGTAAATTACCGTAACTGACACCGGGATGCCGGTTTATTTCCTCAGCATTTTTTCGGGATCCAGAATATCTCTTGCTGTATCGGGATCCAAAAGCTTTTCTTCAATTACCACATCAAGTACCGAACGGCCGGAATACAAAGCTTTCTTTGCCGTATCGGCGGCCTTCTGATATCCAACTAAGGGCACAAGAACCGTGATGATACCGATACTGTTCTCCACCAGCTCCCTGCACCTCTTTTCATTGGCTCCGATACCTGTTACGCAGTTATCCGTAAACGTCTCTACTGCATAACCCAGGGTATCTATGGACTGGAACAGATTATAGAAGATGATCGGTTCAAAGGCATTCAGCTCCAGCTGTCCCGCTTCGGCAGCAAGAGTAATTGTCATATCATTTCCTATGACATTAAACGCCACCTGGTTTACAACCTCAGGAATTACAGGGTTTACCTTTCCCGGCATTATTGATGATCCGTTTTGTCTCGGGGGAAGGCTTATTTCTCCGAGGCCCGTTCTCGGACCGGAAGACATCAGACGAAGGTCATTTGCTATCTTTGAAAGAGAAACCGCGCAGGCCTTGACTATTCCGGATACAGTCACAAAGGGATCCAGATTCTGTGTGGAATCAATGAGATCATCCGCATGCTTCAGATCCATTTTTGATACCGTATTTAGTGTGGGAACTATATTTGAAATGAATTCCTCACCGGCATTGATGCCGGTACCTATCGCAGTACCACCCATGTTGACTGACCGCATCTCCTCTATTGCGACATCGAGTCTCCCTACATTTCTCAATACTGCATCGCTGTATGCCCTGAACTCCTGTCCAAGGCTTATGGGCACCGCATCCTGCATCTGGGTGCGTCCCATCTTAACTACTTTTTCAAATTCTTCTGCTTTTTTGGATAATGCCACCTGGAGACACTGCATTTGTATCCTCAGATTCATTAAGAGACGTATGGTGGTCATTTTTCCTGCAGTGGGGATAACATCATTTGTAGACTGTCCCATATTGACATCATCATTGGGATGAATGACGGAATACTCGCCCTTATTTCCGCCTGATATCTCAATTGCCCTGTTTGCTATCACCTCATTGGCATTCATGTTCAAGGAGGTTCCCGCTCCACCCTGGATCGAGTCAACGATAAAGTTATCAAGAAAACGACCTTCCAGGATCTCATCACAGGCTTTGATGATTGCGTCCGCCTTTTCTTTCGGGAGCCTTCCGGTTTCATTATTGGTAATGGCTGCTGCCTTTTTGATATAAACTATGCTGCTAACCATTTCGGGATGCATAGTCAGCCCTGTTATAGGGAAGTTTTCCGCCGCTCTAAGAGACTGGACACCGTAATATGCATCCGAAGGCACTTCCTTATCACCGATGGAATCGTGCTCCACGCGGAATTTTGTGTGGTCCGGATCATTGAGAGCTCTTTTACTTCCTGATCTCCATCCGATTATACTGTTATTCATATTCGGCATATGCTGTTCCTCTTTTCAATCACTTAATACGCGCCTTTAATTGCGGCGTAGACACTTTACTTCTTTAATCATTATATGATATCAGGGTCAAAAGCCCGAACCCACTTCATGCTTGCATGAAAGTGGGTGAGTGGCTTTATGACCCGCCCCACATCGAGCACGAAGTGGAGCGTAAGCCCCACGAGAGTGCGAGATGTGGGAGGAGCGTGGGAGCACGAAGTGCGGAACGCTCCGGATATCGGGTTTTGACCCTGACATCATTATATGCGTGATCACGTGTTTCTTCAAATTAAATTTCTAACCGCATTCAGGCTTCAGGAATCGCTTTACTTGTGTGTAATCATCCAAAGTACATTTTTTGACAGTTTCATAGGTATTGGGCATAATGACAGATAGCGGGAGTATTCCCGGAGGTGAAGAGATGATGAAAATGACATCAGAAATAACCGACTTTACTGACTCTTTAACAGATAATAAGGAGGTTTGAACTGTTATGAAAAAGGTATTGGCGATATTACTGACCTTTGTATTTATTACAGGGACGGTCTCGGGCTGCAAAACGGGTATCGTAAACAAAGGCGCCGGAATATCTGTTGAGGAGAAGGAAACACCTCTTTATATCTTTTCAATGCAAAATAAAGAATCCATGCCGCTTTATTTTATTAACGGCAGTGAAATACCTTATGTGGATATAGAAAACTGGGCAGGTTTTATGTCCTTTATTATTCCGTTTGCCGCAGCACCTGTTTCGGAAGAAGCAGCGCCATACTCGGTTACGGCAAAAGCGGATGGTGATATAGTCACCCTTACGAGAGAAGACGGTTATTATATGGCTGTTGATTTTGCTGATGACAGCTTCCATTTTGAGGATTATGACCAGTTTATGCGTATGGGTGAAGAATCCTTACTGGATCTCGCGATCAATACGAATCTGAGATCAAAAGACGGAAAGGAAGAGTATCTTAAAAGAAGTGCGGAAACCGATGTCAGGATGGGTAATGAGATCGATATGGATTTATCGGAATATGATATCGACCTGATAAGGGACGGAGAACAATACTACGTGCCGCTTCAGACTCTGTCTGATATCCTGATCACGCCAAGAAATTTCAATATTCTTTATAACGGGGAAAATCTTTATGTGTGCTCGGCTTCCGATATCGGAAGTGTGGAAAAGGGTCTGAGCGACATAGGGGAATCCTATTATTCGGTGGAAGCTTCCGGTAAGGCTGGCGAAGAACTCGCAAAATTTTCATATAATGAATTCTGCTTTGCCTTTGATGAGCTATACGGGCTAAAAGAAACACATGCCATAGACAGCTTTGATACGCTTGCAAAGAATACCGGGGCAAAGGAGATACTTCTGGGAACGGATGCGAAGGAGACTGACAGGATATACCACGATATCATTTATCGCTTCCTTGATGACCAGCACAGTAAATTTCTGAATCCCTCTTATATTTCTGGCGCTGATGCAGCAAAGGATTTCGGAAAGTACATAGGAGAGGGAAAGTCGAGGAATTCAACTTCTTCTCTTATGGCTTTACTTAATGATACCAGGGAAAGGTATTATCCTGACGGGATCCCGGGCTATGAGGAGATCGGGGATACCGCATATATCACATTTGATTCATTTGTTCATGGGCAGGAGGATTATTATAATGAAGCTCCCGATGCGGATGCAGAGGATACGATGGGGATTATCAGTTACTCGGTCAGACGGATCTTAAGGGATGATTCTCCGGTAAAGAAGGTGGTGCTGGATCTTTCCTGCAATACCGGGGGACAGGATACAGCGGCAGTATATGCTATCGCGGCCTTTATCGGAGAAGCAGAGGTAAGTCTCGAAAATCCGAATACCGGGGCAAGGATAACCCAGGCATATAAGGCGGATACCAATCTGGACCATGAATTTGACGAAAGGGATACCCTTGACGGAAAGGGTCTGAAGCTTTTCTGTCTGACATCCCCTGTAAGCTTTTCCTGCGGAAATCTTGTGCCGTGTGTTTTTAAGAGCTCCGGGAAGGTTACAGTAATCGGAAAACAGTCAGGCGGCGGTTCCTGCGGGGCGCTTAGCGTGACTACCGCCGGGGGAACAATGATGCGTATTTCGGGATCAAACCGCCTAAGCTTCGTGAAAAACGGCTCTTTCTATGATATCGATCAGGGCGCACCTGTGGATTATCCGATAAATGAGTATGATCATTTCTATGACAGAAAAGCCCTGAATCAGTTCCTTGACGGCCTGTATTGACCGGCTTCTGAAAGTAATTGGAGTCATTGGAGACGGTTCCAATGACTCCACTTTATTGACTCTGTCAGAATCCCAGATCCTCATTTACAAGTATCACGTGGATCCTGTCCTTATGCCTGGAGAATCTGGTGATAAGGAATTGACAGCAGATGCATTCCTCTGATTTACAGTTTGCGCAGGAACCGGTTTTGGTACAGGGAGTCCTGACACCGACTCTCTGGGAGTTTATGGGAGCTGCGATATTTCTTGCCCGGTCCAGAGCCGAGTCTGTATCCCGGCAGACCTTATTCATGCCCACGATGAATATCACTTTTTTCGGACCCTGGGCTATGGCTGAGACCCGGTTTGAATTTCCGTCGATATTAAAGATCACGCCGTCTTCGGTAATGGCATTGGCACTTGAGATAAAGAAGTCCGCATCATAGGTTTTAAGCATGGCGGCTCTTTTATCCTCAAGGGCATCCCTGTCGATAAAATCATAATTTCCGGATTTAAGAGCATCCACAAGGCCGATCTCATGGGCACTCATACATCCGCCCATTCCGATAACGCTCCCCTCGGGGATCAGAGAAAGTGCTTTTTCTAATGCCTCTTCTTTATTCTCTGCATAATATCCGGTCATATTTCTGGATTGAAGGCCCTTTATCACTTTTTTTGAAAGCAGTGCATTTCTCTTTGTTATGCTGCTGTTCATGCTGTTGTCCTTTCTTTTCTGGGAGTCAGATGGTTAATGGTTTCAAACATTATAGCACGTTTTCTCCTGCCATATCCCGACGTTCTATCGGATAATAACATAAAGACTTGTTTACGTTTCACAAATACCTGAATTATTTTTGAAGGGAGAAAGCTTATGAAGGAGGTGCCCTTACTGCGAACGACCGCATAATGTGAGGGTATTTTCTCCATATAGCCCTGAAATACAACAAAAACCCCCGGCATTCACTGGCAAATATATCATCAGGTTTATGATGAAAAATGAATCTATTTAATGTATATTATGATGAATATATTTATTCACTACATTAAAGGAGGGGAAATAAAAGTGAATGACGAAAAGAATTTAAGTATCAAGGTTAATCCAACATCCAACACGGCAGTTACAACACTTATTATGTTGGCAAATGCTCACTATGAAAAAGCTCTGGAAATTCTTGAACAAATGGGGGTTGAAAAAGAAGAGATTTTTCACGGAGTGGATCCTACGGATATGGTAAACAGGCCGTCTGATATCGTCAGGGAGCTCCGTTATGTTGCACTCAACAGAACGATCGAGGAAAGCGGGCTGAATATCCTGATGGATATTCCCTGTGGCTATACTCCCAGGGTATTTGATTGTGTAGAAAAGGGGATGCATTATATCGGCTGTGATCTTCCGGCCGTGATCAATGATTTTTCGCCGATCATTGCTTCTATGACAGATGAGGAACAGAAGAAAAAGATAGATTTTGAGGTAGTTGATGTAACAAATTATGAAAGCATGAAGGCTGCAGCTGACAAAGCAGAGGGACCTGTCTGTATTGCCATGGAGGGGCTTACCGTTTATTTAACTCCGGGAGAAATGGAACAGCTCATGGTAAATATCCGACGTATTCTCGCTGAGAAAGGCGGCTGCTGGCTTAGTTCGGATGCGGAGACCTTCGATTATTATATGGCTGTATTTAAGGCTGTTGCCGGAGATCGGGCAATGGAGTATTTGATGGCAGCCAGAAAAGGTTTCGGCGGACAGTCGGATACGGATCTTCACAAGAATAATGCAAGCGTTGTAAATAATTCCGGCGGAAAAAATATGGCTGTGGATTATGAAAAGATTGAAGCAAAATATAAAGCAAAAGGGCTTCTGGTGGAAAAGATCCCTTACTACCGGGATGACATCGAGCTTAAGCTTTTCGATGCCATGACTGGGGAAGAAATCGAAAAGCTAAAGGATAACTTAAAGCATGTGAATGTTTGGAAGATCACTGCAGATCCTGATTTTAAGGAGGATACAGATCAGGCGGATCCATCAGAGATGTCCGAAATTCGTGATCTCCCGTTTGAGGTAAAAAGCTCTGTCAGTGACGGATTGTTTGAAGTAAGCATTCAGGGACGTATGGATACGATCACGGCACCGGAGCTTTTAAAGCAGTTTCAGGAGGCCGGAGAAAATATCACAAGTATTCATGTTGATGTCAGTAAAATGGCTTATGTATCGTCAGCAGGACTTCGTGTATTTCTTATGATGTATAAGTCATTGGAGGATAAAGAGAAATTCAAGATGACAGGGATAAATGCTGCGGTTCGTGAAATTATAGAGACAACAGGTTTTGACACCTTCTTTATCCAAGTTTGATGATTTTTCCACTTCCTGTGATGTATATGCATAGGTATTAGTCAGCCTGAAATACAATAAAAGACCTCAGTATCTTCTCTATACTGAGGATCTTCGTGGTCATAAGAAGAAGCACCGCCCATTAGATGCGCCTGCGGCGCGGGGCGGTGCGCAGGTCATAAGGGATCCTTCCGCTTCGCGGGTCCCTCCTTATGACAAGTACTGGGCTAGAAGGATTCGAACCTTCGAAATGACGGATGTCCATTTGAAATGGGGGTTGCTAACTTTTCTTGGTTTTCCAGACGATATATCTACTAAATTAGATTAGGGGATAATGTCCTTCTTATCTGTAAGTCCAACAATATAATCTATTGAAACTACATAATATTTCGACAAAATAATTGCATAGGACAAAGGTAGTTCTCTCGTCCCTTTTTCATATCTTCTATATACTTCCCTCTGACAATTTAATATTTCTGCAACTTGTTGCTGCGTAAGATCATTGTCTACACGAAGGTCTTCTATTCTCTTCCAATGCATTAGGAATGCCTCCGTTGACAATGTTACTGTATGGTTGCATAATCTAAGGAGATCTGCAACTATATGGTTGCATAAAAATCATAATCCATAGAATTGAATTTCGGTTTTTTTGTAGAGAAAAATCGGAAACGGAATTGAAATGGAAGAAGGAGCATTAATTTTGGTTTTATTAATTCTGAATATCCAGGGAGGAAGTCATTATGTATAATAAGAGGCTAATAAGCGTATTTCTTTCTATTGCGGTTCTTTTGTTCTCTCTTCCTGTGTATGGAAGTGAAATTGCGAGCAATAATGGTTCCCTACATCTTAATAAGGGGAATTTAAGTCTAAAATCATCTCCCGTCTCTTCTCTTCGGGGACAGTCTTCTGCGGGCGATTATGATATTTCTCCAGATGGAAAAACAGTATCAGTCAATGTCTCTGGTACATTTACCTGGGAGTTAGCTAATGAAATAACAACTGCCCACAGTGGTATCACCTCTCTTACTTTGGGAGCTGATGTTAATTATCTGGAAGAAGATGCGTTAACTTGTTTTCAAAATCTAAAAGCGGTTTCGGTTGATGCGCTAAACGAGTGGTTTTCAACCCAGGATGATATTCTGTATAACTGGAATATGACAACACTTGTTTATATTCCTATAGAAAAACCTATTACATCATATGTATGCCCTGATAGCGTTGACTATATAGAGAAAGCAGCTATTAATGGAAATTATCTTACTTCTGTTACTATCGGGGAAAATGTTTGGAGAATTGATGTATCATCGGCAGGTTCTATGTTTGAAGATGTGCCGGCTTTGACAAATATTTACGTTGAGCCGGGCAACAGGTATTTCTGTTCAGAAGACGGCATCTTATACGACACAGATAAAAGCATAATAGTGAAGTATCCAGCGGCAAAAAATGGAAAATCTTTTACTTTTCCTTCTACAATTAAAGAAATAGGCGAATGCGCCTTTGATGGTAATCAAAATCTTACTGAAGTAATATTGAATGATGGACTAACTACAATTAACGACCAGGGTTTTTCTGTTTGTTCAAACTTAGAGAAAATAACCATACCAAAATCATTAACAACAACAGGAATTCTTGCTTTCTTTGGAATTCATTTTAAGGAAGTTATATACAATGGAACAGAAGCTCAGTGGGGTGTTTTTTATTCTTCTTTAGGAACCGCAGACCAAGCGGCATTTGAAAATGCTTCTGTAACCTGTACGGAAAAAGAAAAAGAAATTGAATATGAAGACTATCAGCTAGGTAGTTCAAAAACAATTGAAGTATCAAGTGTTTATACAAGCAAAACATTTAGTTTTGAAAAATACTACAAAATAAAGGTAGAGCGTCCATGTGATGTGGATTTTACTGTTTATGCAACAGGTTCAATAGTAAATGCTGAAATATACGATTCATCAAATACTAAACTTTGGATATGGGGATTAACTGATAACTATGAATCAAAATCCTTGACTCTCCAGCCGGGAACATACTATTTCAAATGGTCAGGATGTGTATCTAATTACCCCGATAATGTACTGGGTTCTGCAACGTTAGACAGTAGCATTTTGAAATATCTTGACACAGATAAAGATACTGCTACTGTAAGTGATAATAAACCAATGGGTCAGATAACGGTAAATATTGGCGAGTTTCAAATCACTTATTTCAGCCAAATACCTTTTTTCGGGAAAAAGCCCAAATTAGAAAATTTTGGAAAGATCACGGTTTCAGGGAATACAACCAGCGTCAGCTCGGATGTAATAAAAGTGAAAATCAATAAAAAGAGAAATGTTATCCAAATTAAGGATGTATCAGGTTTTTCAAAAGCTGACCGTAAAGCTATTAGTAAAGCCACTAAAGGGAGTTCTGGCTTATCCTATACTGTTAATTCTTATTGGGTAAAGGATACCGATGATGTGGCCATAAAGAGAAAAGGGAATAATGTTAGATCGGTTAAAGTGAAAATAAATGGAAAGTACTACAAATGCAAAAAAAGCGAATGGAGCTATGATAGCAGCAAAGGGTTAATTTTATTCTCAGGTAATTTGACAGGGAGATATAAAGTGAGCTAAGGGTTTCTATGCAGAGGAGAATAAACAAAGAAGGGATGATCTTATCCAGTTGTGTTCTGTCAATAACGACTCATTAGAGTAGTTTGTTACGAAAAACCGCTTTCCGGTAAGATTTGTGTGCCTAATACGTAGCGGATACAAAAGAAATAAGAAAATGCAATGAATAGAGCCAACCTTTGTGGGCTGGCTCTATAAACTATTCATTTTGAATTACATCAGATGCATTTCGTCAATAAAAGTTGCTTCGTAATCTTGTAATTCGTGATACATTCCATCGACTATAGCTTTATTTCCGTCAATCCTGTAGATCATAATAAAATCATGCTTACCAAAATGTATTTTACGGTATCCGTGCTCAGCTAATACGGGATTATCACACAGTTTGAGGACATCGGCCATATCTGATAACTGCGCCTTTGTTGCCTTGGCATCATCGCGGATATTTTTTGCGGCCTGACGGTTTTTGAGTTGAATGGCGGTATATCCGATGTACATATCCAACCTACGTTTTGCAGGTGGCATAATAATTACTTTATAAGCCATATTTTGCACTTATTTCGTCCAATGCATCATCAAAATTTTCGCCTTCTCCACGTTTATAACACTCGCGGGATTCTTCCAACTCAGCATATATTTCTTCTGAAGACAAGGGCTTAAAAGGATTCTCTTCACAAAAATTATTTGACAGATACATATAAATCTGTTTTTGTTTGCTTTCGGGGATTACTGACAATAAAGCAATATTCGCTTCTTTTATACTCATATTTACTCCTTGCATTGGCGTTCCACCTTTCTCTGATTTTCCAAGTTCAGAGAAAACCATGAAGGACTCCCTCTGTTTACCCGTTAGGGAATCCTTCTTGGTAAGGATATTATAACATAGTTTGCTTTATCCTGCGTCTCCCTTCTTAAGTCAATGGGGACGGTTCGAGACCACTGAAAAAGTCTAAAAAAGAATAAAAATATGGGATCCCATGGTATAATTAAGTTACCACACAAAACAATACGGAGGATCCCATATATGTTAAGAAATACAAACTGCGAAC